>Ga0129306_1000382_pt1 | contig 71366 bp, 62 predicted proteins | sample P827metagenome_FD_94438 | JGI IMG/M metagenome (GOLD analysis project Ga0129306, IMG submission 94438) | Capybara group fecal microbial communities from Wisconsin, USA - P827 metagenome | ecosystem: Host-associated > Mammals > Digestive system > Large intestine > Fecal | place: USA: Wisconsin... | reverse complement strand
ATAAAATTTGTAGTTTTTTTCAAAATACTCAATACTATCAGATCTAGACATTGTAAAAGCATAGTCTCCAGATATACTTGATTCTTTTAACCTAATTAACGAATCTGGAATACCGCTGTCTGATCTCTTACACCTTAAATCAAACTCACCATCATTATTCAGATCATAATCGGTGTATGACTTATCATCAGCAGTTTGACCTCCTATCCTTTCATGATACTTCTCTATAGATAAATGCTCTACAATATACCTAAACGCTGTATCTGTACTATCAATAGCTGTAATGTCTTTAGTGAACGAATAATCAAGTGTGCCTAAATTAAACACCGGCTTAGCCTCTACGGCAACGTCGAATGTTACCTCTAAATTAAAATCATCAATAACTTTTTGATTTATATTCGATAAAAAAGAGGTATCACTTGGATCAGAATTATTATAAATACTACAGGTAAAATCTCTTATCTTAATACGCTCAGGCAGATTAGCCTTATATGATTCAATCTTTATAGTTAGTTTATATGTCTTACCTGATTCTAAGGGATCATAATACCCCACTTCGTTTCCAGTAGATTTATCTACCACACTTTGTGTTAGGCTCAGATAAATATTTCCGCTCGAAAATGTACCTTGAACCGAACCAGGAAATGCATCTTCAACCGTAGCCCCTGCATAAGGTACAATTGGTATCTTAATTATTTTATCAGTAATACTGCACTCGGCATATGAAGCATTACTATCAATTGTTCCATAGAAAAATGTGCCAACAACCATAGCGAATGCAATAAGCACTGCCACTGTACTTCTAATAGACTTTCTCATGATAAATACCCCCTAAACATATAAATAAGAAAGTTTCACTACCTAAAGCTCTTTAGGTATTCCTTATGCTCATCTGTTACTCTATAACTCTCCACAGCCTTCTGAATGGCCTTCTTGTGTACCCATTCATCCAGCTTTCGACCTTCAATATATTTTACAGCATCATCATATTGCTTTGCAAGAGCTGTAGCAAAATACCAGGCTACCATCATTTTTAGATAATAATCATCGCCCTTTTTCGAGGCCACAAGCTTCAGGTATTCCTTCTTAAAATCATCGCCCAGATATTCATTCATCAGCATACGAATTCCAAAACGTGCTGTATAAACATGGTCGGATGCTATCCATTTCTTAATGTAAGGAAGCAGTCTTTCATGATTCTTCTTAAAGGACTTTGGAGTTGCCTGATCCGATACTGGCCAGCAATCCACATATGGAAGAAACTCTTCTACTTTCTCAACACAAGCATCAAAATCTTTTATCATTGCTAAGATGAAAAAATGGACCAGATTCTCTTCATAATACTTATGAGGAAGCTCTGAAAGAAATGCATCTTTTTCATCACTTGCAAAAACTTCTTTTGCTATCCTTCTCATCTCTGGTGTTCTTACACCTATAATAAGATCTGGTGAAATATTCGGAACAAGTTTTGCTTGAAACTCTTTATACTGTTCATCCTTTACTTCCAATAGTCTATCAATAACCATGTTATTCATTCCCCTTTTATACTTTTATATACAATCTATCTTATCTTTTATATCCCCATTGCCGCACTGAATAATATATCAAGGAAAATCAGCCCAATTAAATTAATAACTAGAAGGACCCAGAATATAATTTTTTCTCTTTTAGCAGGCTTATCTATTTTTAGAAAAATAATATACAAAGCCGTCAGTATAAGAAATATTATATCCGGAATGTAATATATTCTTATACTGATGAGGCCAGAAAAGAGCTTATTGCTTAGAACCCCCATCGTAAATGATTCTATTACCATAACCCAAAAAGGTGAAAACAAAACTATACTTAAAATATATAGTACTCGAATCACTTTAATTTTTCTAGAACTTTCAGCCATCTAGCGCATCTCCTAAGGTTATTTTTATATGTTCTCACAAAACGAATCAATCTTCTTATCGTTTTCAGCATTCATTCTCGTCTTCGGATCAATAAGAATTAGTGTCCCCGCGAAAGCATCTATACCAATCATATTCCTTACTCTTTCAAAAGCCTTCTCAGCACCATTACCACTCTGGCATGCAAATACAGCTATCTTCTTTCCTATCAGTTTACTCTTCTGTTCACTAAGGAAAGTACAGATTGGTGGAACTGGACGACTCGCCCAAACAGGAAATCCAAGAATAACACAATCATATCTATCGGCATCAAATTCATAAGGCTTTAACACTGGCTGCTCACCCATCACCGCACTCTTTCCACCCCATATGAATTTCTTTGCACCCTTGTCAGGATATGCCTTGTCAGGTTCAATCCTGATTACATCCGCACCAAGCCTTGCAGCAATCTTCTCTGCCACCATCTCACTATTTCCATGCATAGAATAATATACTATAGCAGTACTCATATTATTTCTCCTTCAAAATCTTCTTTGCCTTATTAGCCCATCTAAGATATGCCTCATAAGTCTCTATCCCAAATGTAACTGTTAGATAAAAATGAATATGATCTTCCTGATTCAGAGCCTTCTCTAGATTTTCCTTATATATCTTAAGAACTTCCAGATTACCTTTTATTTCTTCCTCAAATATTTCTATATTTCGGATTGTCACACTTCTATCCTCTGAGCCACCAAAATATAGTTTAAGAAGTGTTTCATATTTAAGGTCATTCGTTACCTTCTCTTCATTTAACCACGACTTAAGTGTATCATTGCCCTTCCTTGTTATCTGATAAACAATCTTCTCACGACCACTGGAAGAATCTGCTTTCTTTCTCTTTACAAGCCCCTGCTTTTCCATATCACTAAGTGCAGGATATATACTTCCGAAACTTCCCTTCCAGAAAAAGCTGATTGCACCATCAATGCGCTTTTTAATATCATATCCCGTAAGATCCTCATGTGCGAGGAGTCCAAGGATTACCACATCTATCTTTCTGTCTTTTGCCATTCTTTTCACCTTTTCCAAGTCCATTTGTATTTTAAAGCCTTCTTAGGGCAACCATCCACACAGGCTCCACACTGTATACATTCATTACATTTATAAAAGCTATTATCAGCCACCATCTGCTTTACATCAAGCCCCATCGAACAGGCCTTATTACACATTCCACAGCCAACACATTTATCCTTTTCAACCTCTATATGAAGCTGAGGCATATGCAGCCATCTTCCAATCGTACTTCCTATCACCATAAATGGTGCCATCCAACAAATATAATGACATGCTGACCTTCGACCATGAATTAATGCAGGAACAACTAACAGTATTACCACACCATAGTATATCACATAGTTAGAAATGCCCGAAACAGAAATACCATGATCGGTCATATAAAACGGATTGATAGTCACATCATTTTTACCACAGATAAATGTTACTATCACTGCAATTATCCAAAGTGTCCAGATTACATATTTTATTTTATCTCTCTTTCCCTGTTTTGCAGGATCATCCTTAACTCTCATAGCACATTCTTGAAGTCCACCCGCAGGACAAATATATCCGCACCACGCTCTTCCCAAAAACATAGAAAGAATAAGCATTAAACAGAAAACAATAAAGCTTCCATTAATGATATGCTCCATAGCAGCATTGATTATTAGATATGGAGAGAAATACCAGATAGTAATAGGAAAAGCCAAAAACGAAATAAGGAGTAAACCTTTTCTTACTTTTTGTCTCATGAATCAACCGCTCCTTTTAATGTATCATTTTGATATATATCATTTTGATACATTATATGTAGGATTGATTCATTTGTCAATAATAAAATCAACAAAAAAAATCCCGTAGGATGAACTCCTACGGGATTCTGTATTCTAATAAAATATTTAGAATCTATTCTAATTAGCAAACGCCCTGAGCGATCATTGCTTCAACAACCTTCTTGAATCCGGCAATGTTAGCACCTGCAACATAGTTGCCTTCCATACCGTACTCCTTAGCAGCGTCATCGATGTTGTGATAGATACCAACCATGATGTTCTTAAGCTTAGCGTCAACCTCTTCGAAGCTCCATGAAAGTCTCTCTGAGTTCTGGCTCATCTCAAGTGCTGATGTAGCAACACCACCTGCGTTAGCAGCCTTACCACCAACGAAAGGTACGTTGTTCTTCTGGAAGTACTCTGTAGCTTCGATAGTTGTAGGCATGTTAGCACCCTCTGCTACATACTGTACACCGTTAGCTACAAGCATCTTAGCATCCTCAAGATCAAGCTCGTTCTGTGTAGCACATGGAAGAGCGATGTCTACCTTGTACTGCCATACACCATGCTCACCGTTCTTCTTCTCGAAGTACTTAGCTGATGGACGAGCTGCAGCATACTCTGTAAGACGAGCACGCTTAACTTCCTTAACTTCCTTAAGAAGTGCTACGTCGATACCTTCCTCATCATAGATCCAACCTGTTGAATCTGAAACTGTAACAACCTTAGCACCAAGCTGCTGAGCCTTCTCTGTAGCGTAGATAGCAACGTTACCTGAACCAGATACTGCAACTACCTTACCTTCCATCTTATCGCCGTGGCACTTAACCATCTCTTCTGTAAGATAAAGAAGACCATAACCTGTAGCCTCTGTACGAGCAAGTGATCCACCATATGTAAGACCCTTACCTGTAAGAACTCCCTCATAGAGTCCCTTGATTCTCTTATACTGTCCGAACATGAAACCGATCTCACGTCCACCTGTTCCGATATCACCAGCAGGAACGTCTTCGTCAGCTCCGATATATTTGCAAAGCTCTGTCATGAAGCTCTGGCAGAATCTCATGATCTCGTTGTCTGACTTACCCTTAGGATCGAAGTCAGAACCACCCTTACCACCACCGATAGGAAGTGTTGTAAGTGAGTTCTTGAAGATCTGCTCAAAACCGAGGAACTTGATAATACCAAGATTTACTGAAGGATGAAGTCTAAGACCACCCTTGTAAGGTCCGATTGCATTGTTGAACTGTACACGGAAGCCTCTGTTAACCTGTACATTTCCGTTGTCATCAATCCATGGAACTCTGAACATGATCTGACGATCTGGCTCTGTAATTCTCTCAAGGATTGCGAGCTTTCTATACTTCTCCTCATCCTGCTCAATTACTGGACGAAGTGAATCAAGAACCTCTGTTACTGCCTGAAGGAACTCAGGCTGATCTGCATTCTTCTTCTGTACTATCTCAAGTACCTCATCAACGTATGACATAGTTTTTTCTCCTTTATATATTATTTTCATTTTCTATTAGGTAATACTTTACCTCACTAAAGCAGAATTATATAACACATCGCTTTTCTTGTAAATAAGAAAATTAAGTTTTTTTGTTATTTTATTATTTTTTTAATGTTTACTTGACATAAAGTTGTGTTTATTCCGTTTTTTATACTAAAAAGAGGCATTATGGTTAACATAACACCTCTCAATATCTTAAAGACTTAATTTTATTAATCAAATACTATTCTTATCCTTGTTCCAATCTCTTTACGCGAAAGAATCTCAAAATGTCCATTGTGCTTATCAACAATCCACTTTGCAATCGATAGGCCAAGTCCTGTACCCTGAACCTTTCTTGTATCATCAGCTCTGTAGAATCGTTCGAACATATGCTTCACATCCACTTCCGCCATACCGATTCCATTATCCTGTACCTGTATATATGGACGATTATCATCTTGGGCGAGTCCTACTGAAAGGGCTATCTCATCTCCCTGAGCAGTATACTTAGCTGCGTTATCCACAAGTATTCTCATTGCCTGCTTTATCATGGATGCATCCGCATTCATATATACATTAGAAGCTGTTTCAGAAAACTTGTATATATGATTCTCGTCTATCATAAGTGATTCTTCATATATTTCACGCATTATATCATTAAGACATACATTTTCAAATGTCATAGTATTCCTGCCTGCATCACCACGAGCCAGGAAAAGCAGCTGTTCCACCAGATGGTTCATATGATCTGATTCATTTTTAATTGCTGATATAGATTCGTCAAGAATCTCTTCATCTTCTTTGCCCCAGCGATCCAGCATATTGGCATAACCCTGAATAACTGAAATTGGTGTTCGGAGCTCATGAGACGCATCGTTAACGAATCGTGCCTGCTGAAGATATGTATCATGCATACGACTCAGCATGTTATTCATTGCTGCCTCAATTCCCTGAAGATCCGCATCTCCAAGAGACATTTCCGTCGTTTGTTCAGGTGAGATATGTTCGATAGCATTTTCTATTGTATGGAACTTTGCTTCGTCGAAGGACATGCGGCTCATCTCATCAGCACGTATCGCCATCTCATTTATCGGATTAAGTGTCTTCTTTATTCTCCTATATTCTCCGTAGTAAGCTGCCATAATATTAATGAACTGGAAGAATACTGCTATACAAATAAGTGCTATTACCAGATTAAACTGGTCAAATATATTCTTATTGATAAGTACATCTTTTCCCGACTTTACCACATAAGTAAGATTTCGGATTCCTTCTCCTCTCGTGGTTATATTTCTTGTGACATCTCCATTTACATTATCAACCAGACTCTGTACGAAGTCGGATCCGAAATACTCTATATCTATCTGAAATAAACATACCAGCGACGTCGCAAAAAATAAGAAAAGATTTGCACTAAAAAAGAGCCCTAGCTTGGTTCTAACAAGCTGGCCATGAAGGCGTAGGGCTATTGAAGACATGTTTTTTTGTTCTGTTCCTTTTTTACTCATATTATTCTGACTTTATCACGTAGCCAACGCCACGCACTGTCTGTATCATCTTTATATTATAAACTTCATCTATCTTTGAACGAAGATAACGTACATAAACATCTATTACATTTGTTTCGCCCAGATAATCATATCCGCAAACTTTCTCAAGAAGGGTATCGCGTGATAAAACTATATCCATATTTTCCAGGAGGACTCTCAGCATTATAAATTCTCTGTTTGTGAGATCCACGCTATGCCCATCATATGTAACACTATGCTTTGGAATATCCATAGAAAGCTTCTTCCACTGATAGTGATCTTCATCAATTTTTCCAGCGAACTCATCATTCGTTGAGACTGCATTTGCCGAGCCTGTGTCTCCACCTGCTGCTGATACTACTCCGGCACCTGAACTCGCATTATGAAGCTTTAGAGCAACACGAATACGAGCAAGAAGCTCTTCGATGGCAAATGGCTTTGTTATATAATCTACTGCTCCGGCATCAAGTCCTGATACCTTATCCATAACTGCATCACGTGCAGTAAGGAGGATCACAGGCGTATCTTTCTCTCTTTTAAGACGTCTTAGAACCTCCATACCACTTAACTCAGGAAGCATTATATCTAGCAGTATCAGGTCATAGTCCTTTTCCAGAGCCATATCAAGCGCTGTTCTACCGTCCAGGGCCTTCTCAACCTTATAGCCCTCGTGCTTCAGTTCCAGCTCTACGAATCTGGCTAACTTTTCCTCATCTTCTACTACTAAGATATATGCATCCATCCTATATTCAAATCCTCCTATACTCTCTGTAAAGAACTTAGTTCTCAGGAGTATCTTCTACTGTACCCTCAACTGGGCCTTCTACTGTACTCTCAGCTGCAGCTTCATTTGATGCTGTTTCTACACTCGCCTCTGCATTGTTGTTAAAGCTCTCATTCCAGCTTTCCTTTACCTTACCTGCAAAAACTGAAGCCTGATCTACAACCTTATTAAACTCATTCGCGTTATCCTTACCAACGACTGAATATCTGCAGTCAAAGAAGAGAGATACGATGATAACAATTACCAGAAGCTCCCATGCACAAAGCATAGCGATTATTGAAATCCAAAGAGGAAGCTTGATAATCTCTACATCATTTCTTACTACTCTTACTGAATTATCAACTGTATACTTGAAGCCTCTCTTAATTGCTGCTCCAAGATCCTTAAAGAAGCTCTTTCCTTCAGTCTTGTTTGTCTCATCAACTACTGCAGGAACATCTCTGTATGGTGAAGCATCTGCTGAAGTTGTGGATGAGTAACTGCTTGTCTGACTCTTTACTTTTCCTTCCTTTTCAAGAGCAATGATTGCATCAAGCATGTCGCCATTAGCTGCTTCAAGTGCATTCTTTGCATCCTCATATGATACGTTTGCCTTCTGTACTAACTTTTCAACCTTTTCAAAATCTACCATTTTATTTACCTTACCTTTCTTAAATGTGTTTATTTATTATTCGGTCCGTATTCGTTTTTGTGAACCGTATTTCCTTTTGACAGTTCACATTCTAACCTTAATAAATGAAACAGTCCTTTAAGAAAGATTAAAAATAGATTAAAAGAAATTTTTTAATTATTAATTCGAAAATGAAATATTAATCGTGATCTATATCTAATATCTCAGCTATTGTCTCATAATCGGTGTAATAGGTAATACTTACTACTCTATTAGAAGTCTTATTAACTGTAAGCGCGAGACAATCATTGTCCTTCTCATTAAAGTAGTAGAAAGTATTAGCCTGTCCTGAAGTAAGATCAACTACTGACTGTTCTGATTTTTCATAAGCATAACGCATAGAATCCAGAGCCTTTATCTCAGACTGGCCAACTCCAACTCCAAAGAATAAATAATCGGCGCTATCTGTATTTACACCTACCTGCTCATCTTTTACATAGATAATATTAACTGATCCATCTGAATGAACACTTACGCTATTTCCTTTAAGTCCAGGAACCTTAGCTGTAGCAAGTGACACTTCTTTAAACTCAGTATCTAATTCTTTAGCTATCATAGCTTCCGGATAAGCAACAAGCTGAGATATCTCTTTTCCTGTATTATTAGATACTGAATTGAAACCTCGACTAATAAAAAAGAAAATAAGTAACAGAATAACAACACCAGCAACTCTTGATACAACAGAGTTCATTAAAGAAGCCGCTCTAGTAACATCCTTCTCTGATGCAGCATCCAGATCATTAATTCCTGCTTTATCAAAGAGTGATTTAAAGTTAACATTTCTCAGTTTATATGCCGCTACTATTAATACTACAACTGCAACAATAACTGCTGCGATCATGTTATATTCAACTATAAATAACTGAATTACAGATATTACAACAAGAAAGGCCTGAATCGAGTACTTGACAACTTTCATAAGAACATGTGCAACACTTCCACTGAAATTAATATCATTTACTCTCGTCAGTATAAATCGTGAGATGCCATTTATTATCTCGCTGACTACAATAAAAACAAGAAAAGCGATAATTACCTTAAGGACATAATCCATTATAGATGGACTCTTATAATGTAACCATCTATAAACATCATCATATGTCATGATCCTTATCTTAGAGGCAATCTTAGTATGTTCAGTAAATACCCACTGAACAATAATAAGACATAGAAAGAATGTGTCCAGACTGTATTCAATAGGTTTTATAATTAACGCGACTGTCCTCTTATCTCTGGCTTTCTTTTCAAGATTGTCCTGCAGCTTTGCAAAAATCTTTTTTAAACAAAAACAGATTAGGAAATAGATCAGTACGGCTATAAAAAACTTTCCAAATTTTTCATAGATCGTCGAACTTCTGGTATGAAACCACTGAGTCACACTCATATCTCCTGATAAAGAAACGATTTGATTAAATAAAACACTACTCTTCATTTTCTTATACTCTTATTTCCCCTTCACATTCTAGAAAATTACTTTCCAGCTCATATAGTACCACAAACTGAGATAAATCTCTACCTTGTTGAAAGATAAGTCAAATGCTATACTAAATGCTATGGAAAATTATAAGGAAAACAACCGAATATTTACTATTTATAAGGTAAGTTGGGACAGAATCTGGATCTCATTTTTTATAAAAGACGTTCCTGCTGATGCCATAGTCACCATTACAAGTATTAATGATGGCCCGTCTTTTGATTTAAAAAAAGGGGAAGCCAGTGATGAATTCATGCTTAACATTACAAACCCAGGTGACTGCAAGATGCTTCCAACAGGTATCTATAAGCTGGTTATTCACTCTGATTCATTCTCTGATAACAGTTCAGCCAGCTCAAATATATACGTAAAAGAATTACATCTCGACAATTCGATCAACACGAGAAATATTGCCCGTCAGTTTATCTATTTCCATAACGAACGGGCTTACCGTGTTCAGTTTTCTTCTAAAAATGGCTTCAAGATTAAATCTTCAGACATCGAACTTCCAAGTCTTAGTATCAAACAGAAACTATCTTCTTTAATTAGGAGAAGCAGACATAACCTTGCAAAAGCCATTCTCAGAACTATTTATAATACCGAATATCTTCTTTTCCACAGAAAAGGAACCAAGGATATCCATAAAATTAAGAACCCGAATATCCTTCTTATGTCAGATCAAAGTGAGGAAATGGGATCTAACATGGCAGCTTTTAAAGAAGCACTGATCCGTGAGGGCTTTAAGCCTCATGAATCTCTCCGTGCTATAACAACTAAGCACTACAGCATATCCCACTGGATACTAACTTTAAAGAAGATAGCTGTTGCAGATTTTATCTTCTTAGATGACCATAGTCAGACTACAGACTGGCTCACTATACGAGGCGCTATCATAACTCAGCTGTGGCACGCTGGAGCCGGATTTAAATCAACAGGTTACAGCCGTTTTGGAATGCCCGCCAGTCCTGCACCAAAGTCAGGACACAGACAGTATACCTATGGTGTTGCCGGTTCCAAAAAGATACGTCACTTCTTCTCTGAGGTATGGGGAATAAATGATGACCAGGTTCTCCCTGCAGGAATGCCAAGACTTGACGAATTCCTGGATGAGAACTATATCAAAACAACCAAGATTGATTTATTAAAGAATTATCAAATTTTATGTAAACCAGAGTGTGGAGAGAATTCTCTCAAAAAAAGAGACAACATCATTCTCTTTGCTCCAACATATCGGGGTGAAAATAAGCGTACCGCCTATTTCCCATATGACAGATTAGATATGGATCAAATATATAAACTTTGTCAGGATATAGATGCTGTATTCCTTTTTAAAATGCATCCTTTTGTTGAAGAAAAGGTTCCTATACCTGAAAAATATAGCGATCGACTGGCAGATTTTACTGCTTATCCAAATATCAACGATCTATTCTATGTTACTGATTTACTAATAACCGATTATTCTTCAAGCATATATGAGTTTTCACTTATGAAAAAGCCTATGCTCTTCTATGCCTTCGATATAGATCAGTATACAAAAGAAAGAGGTTTCCACAGAGATTACCGAGAAAATGTTCCCGGCAAAATTGTAGAAACCTTCGATGACATGCTAACAGCTATACGCTCTTCTGATTACGAGTTTCCTAAAGTCGAGAAGTATCTTGAGAATAACTTCGACCATATCGATACTCACGCTTCAGAGCGTATCATAGATTGGGTAATACGTGGTAAAGCTCATTAGGTTTATAAATAAACCTAATATGTTCGTTTCATGTTATTTACAACATTTCTATAGTGGTTAAGGAGGTCCTGGTATTCACCAACCGCCTTTCCCTTGAGCTTTCCACTAGCTCTCTTTTCTTCGATGAGATCCTCCAGCCACTTGATATTTTCAAGTGCGCTGGACTTATAATTGTTGCTAATATCAACCTGAATCTGATTAGCGACCGCATCTAATTCTTTGTCTTTCTTACTGAATAATCCCATAATGTCTACCTCTTTGATTAGTATTTGATAAGTATTTGATAAATTGATAAGTGTGTGTATTTTATAAAAATGATAAGTGTGTATTTTTATAACGTCAGCACCAGTCAAAGCTGCGACCAACAGCTTTCTGCCAACCGGCAAGACGCTCTTTTCTTTCTTCTTCAGTTATCTCAGGTTTATAAACCCTGTCTATACTGATAACTGTTCTGAGTTCATCTCTTGAACTCCAGTATCCTGTACTAAGCCCGGCAAGAAATGCCGCTCCCATCGCTGTACTTTCGAGACAGCTCGGACGAGCTACTGTAGCATTTATAATATCCGCCTGGGTCTGCATCAGGAAGTTATTTGCAGAGGCTCCTCCATCGACCTTAAGCTCGTTAAGTCGAACCCCTGAATCCTTTTCCATAGCCAAAAGCACATCGCTCGTCTCATAAGCTATAGACTCAAGAGTAGCTCTAATAATATGATACTTGTTTACCCCTCTGGTAATGCCTACAATAGTGCCTCTTGCATACTGATTCCAATATGGAGCACCAAGTCCTGTAAAAGCAGGAACAACGTAACATCCGTTGGTATCCTTTACCTTGGTTGCCATATACTCTGAATCTTCAGCACTATCAATAAGTCGCATCTCATCTCTTAGCCATTGAACTGAGGCTCCTGCAATAAATACAGATCCCTCAAGCGCATATGTTACTTTACCATCTATTCCCCATGCCAGTGTGGTAACAAGTCCATTCTTTGAGTAAACCGGTGTATCACCTGTATTCATAAGAAGGAAACAACCTGTTCCATAGGTATTCTTTGCATTTCCCTTCTCCCAGCACTGCTGTCCAAAAAGTGCAGCCTGCTGATCACCAGCGATTCCGGCTATCGGTACTTCACGACCTAATATGTGTTTGCTGGCATTTCCGTAAAGACAGCTACTATCCTTTACTTCCGGCAGCATTGACTTCGGAATATTTAATTCCTTTAATATGTCATCATCCCACTTTAGCTCGTTTATGTTATACATCATAGTTCGTGATGCATTTGAATAATCTGTTACATGTACCCTTCCATGTGTAAGCTTCCATATTAACCATGTATCAACGGTACCAAAAAGAAGTTCTCCTCTTTCTGCTCTCTCTCGTACACCTTCTACATTCTCTAGGATCCATCTTAACTTTGTCGCAGAAAAATACGCATCAATTACAAGTCCTGTCTTGGATCTTATAGTATCCTCAAGTCCTTTTTCTTTAAGACTGTCACAATACTCTGCTGTTCTACGACATTGCCATACGATGGCATTATATACAGGTTCCCCTGTGTCCTTATCCCAAACGATCGTTGTTTCACGCTGGTTAGTAATTCCAATACCTGCCACATCTTCAGCAGATATTCCTGCTTTAGCCATAGTCTCAACTGCAACTCCCAGCATTGTGGACCATATCTCATTGGCATCATGCTCAACCCACCCAGGCTTTGGGTATATCTGAGTAAACTCACGCTGAGCAACTGAAACTATCTTTCCATCATGATTAAAAAGAATAGCCCTATTACTTGTAGTTCCGGCATCCAATGCCATAATATACTTACTCACTTTAATCTCCTTATATAATCATTCTTTGTTGTTTATTCATCTATCTTAGAAAAGAACCTTTTAAGTTCAATTATCGGTATAGGCCTCGAATACTTATATCCCTGAAGATACGATGCACTCATTCTTATACATCTGTCTTCATCTACTTCCGTTTCAACGCCTTCATAAAGGACTGAATAATTCAGATTACTAAACATACTCGCAAGACTTTCTACCATCTTCTTAGCTCTGATATCAGCATCACTTGCAATCACCAGTGATCTGTCAAACTTGATAATGTCAAATGGTAGTTCCAAAATCCTTTCCATATTGGAATAACCTGTTCCAAAATCATCCAGATAGAACTTAATTCCTTTCTCCTTTAATTTATTTATAATGCTCTTCATTACAATGAAGTCATTCTCTGTCTGTGACTCGGTAATCTCTATAGCTACCTTCTCATTAGGAATATCGTTATTATCTATAATCTTTCCTATATCCTCAGAAAAAGCCAAATCCTTCATTTCAAGGACCGATACGTTTATGGATATTCTTTTTACATCATAGCCTTCATTTATTAAGTACTTAATCTCATCGCAGGTTTTCTGAAGTATGATTTCTGTAAGAACATGAATATATCCATTTTCTTCAGCGAGTGGTATAAACTGATCTGGGTAAACAAGTCCTATATCCTGAAGCTTTAATCTCATTAACGCCTCAGCTGTATCATATTTTCCAGTTTCTATGTTGTAAACCGGCTGACAATATGCCAGAACTCTTGAATCCCTAAGATCATGCCGCCTATATATATCCCCTAATTCAGATAGGATATATTCATATTTATTAAACTCTTCAACGTCTTCATAATCAACCATATGAACTGTATTCATCTTCATATGGCGATGAATATTTCTTATGAAGCTTATATATTCATTTTTTCTACTTATTTCCTCAATGGAAACTCCCGCTATAATCTTATAATCAAACTTAAACTTTTCATATTCCGCTTCAAATGCATTCAGTAGCTTATTAATCCTGTTTTCATAATCAGAATTCATTTTTTTCCTAGCCATAAGAACCACATGTCCATTACTTATCTGGAAAAGAACTGTCCCCCTAAAAAACTCACTGGCAAATTTTCTAATAACTTTCTGAATCTCCTTAGGAAATGACTTTCCCTCCATATCAAAATCAGGAATCAACAGGCTCATATATATAAGATCATTCTTCCTGTTATAGTTATATCTGACCAGATCCTCTAAAGCTTTAGCATTTATAGCACCAATCTCGATATCGTATGGTGTACTATGAACAAGATAAAGCATTGCTATTGTTGGGAATAAAAAAGATGCAACCGTATATGAAGACTGACCATGTTTTCCCTGTAAATAAAGAAGTAAAAATGAAACTACTACCGATCCATAAAAGCCTCTCATAATCTGTTTATACAAACGATTTCTGAAACCAATCATGAGGAAAAGACAGATTGCCGCGAATATAAGATATCCGATCAAAAAAATGTTAACTCCGCTTATCTCAGTGCCATCTTTATTAAGTTTGAAACCCTTTCCATTTACCGTAGTTACTATATCTATAACAATTACAACCACGTAAACAACAACCGATAATTTCATTACCGGTTTTTTTATTTCAATCTCTATTTGCATTAACGTGAGTATATATACGACGTATAATAAAAGATTTGTAAAAAGAAATGCATGATATAACACTCGGACAACATATACCCCAGTATAGTTACCGTCAGTAACGTGGGTGTACCAATCATGACAAATGACATCAGAAAAAGCAGCTAGCATAAGCCAGCCTACTATCGCTAGAAAAACTCCAAACGCCTTAGTTTTGGGAACGTACGATGTTGTCACCAATACAATGATAACAAAACAAGTCGCAATAACCACCATATCAGCTGTTGGAGAATAATCATCGAAATATAGATTCTGCCCCACTTGGTTCATAATAATCACCCCAACATTAAGTATCCCCAAAATACCTAACCCTGATATTATTATAACCCATTTCTATAAGATTTCCAATGTTTTCCTAGCTTTTCCTCGTTGAGTCCCTCTCCAATAATTATAAATAATTCCTGACCTTCCGAGATAGATTCTATACTTATCCCCCGCCTCGTAGCATTCACCTCAAGCCACCCATCAGGAGAATTAATAAATCCTTTTAATCTTACAACATTTCCAGCTTCTGAATCATGAAATATCCCAGAAATAGTTTCTTCAAGCTTATCTATATCTGTTTCAACATGGAAAAAGAATAAGGAATCAAAACTTTTTTCAGACTCTGGATTACTGATCATCTCAGCAGACGCATATCTGCTACAAGATATACGTTTAAAATCCTCATCAGTAATCATCCCCTGTCTCCAAACATATAAATCCTCAAATCTCCTTGAACATTTATAATCCTCAAGACCCCTATTAATATAATCAATAACAGATTCTGAAATAGTATCATCATCCACTTTACTTAGAACAATTGTGCCCGCCTTAGATACTTCTGAAATCAACATATATCTTGCGGCTTCTGACATACCAGTATCAATTCCAGCCTCAACTATAGCGATTATACTTCCCATCTCAAAAAAACGGTCAAGCGGTTCTTCATATAACATATCAAGAAAATCATCAACATCAAAGATTCCTGATGGTTCTATAATAATGCGAGAATAATTCTGCATTGCCATGGCAATAAGCTTTGTCTTAAGTCGTCTTCTGGCACAGTCCTTATCACCACCAATAACCATCTCCAAGTGACAGCTTTCCCCCAGAGATGCGCCAAGAAGCAGCCTGTCAACATTAATCGCTCCATAATCATTGACGATTATTGCTACCCTCTCACCACATCTCACAAGGTACTCAGCATATTCTTTAATAAATGTTGTCTTTCCTGAACCAAGAAAGCCAGTTACAAGATCAATCTTCTTCATTATGTATTTCTTATCCTAAATAACCTATTGCTCCACCGGTATGCAGCATTATAAGTACTCCTGCAACTAGTAGAACCGCACCTATTGCTCTAAACACTGGAGCTGAATCCTTTCTACAGATCATATAAATCCCTACCATTGGCATAAAGAATAGAATTGCCATAACAAAAAGCAGTAGTGAAAGAATCCTCGCCTCATTTAAACCATTTCTTCTCATATTTAGTACCTCCTGTAATCTTTGTTATGATAGGAGTTTACCAAATATCGAGTCCCATAAATGACACACCTGGGATTAAAAAAACCAAGAACAATTGTTCTTGGTTTTTTAAGCTTATTAAAACGAATCTTTACTCAGCACCTGACATCTTTACAAGAGCATCAAGTGATCTCTGGTAATATGTTGACTCATCTGTACGATTATAATCATAATCATCGATATGAACTGTTGATGGATAAGAAACCTTACCTTCCTCAACAACGTCATCACCAATCTTGATTTCACTATTGTTCTTTGTTACATGGAAAATAATTCTAACATGTGAATCAGTATGAGTAACCATACTATCATCATTTGTTTCATTTGGCCAAGATACTGTAGTCTTGTATCCATCACAGAATACATCATACATACCATTTCCAGCATCATCTACAGATATCTTCTGTATAGTCCAAGCTGGGCTATCAGTACAACTCATCATCTGATCAAATGTAACCTTCTTATGCTTTGGTACTGAAGAGTTCTTAACCGCATCTACAATTACTGCATAATTCGTATTAGTTTCATTCTGAAGCTTTGCCTTAAGTGGGAACTTTAAGTTTCCCGGCAGAACCATGAATATAACTACTGCAAGAGCACAAATAATAATGATACCTATTATAATTCTTCCAAGTTTATTAGCCATTTTTTTACTCCTTTTGCTAATTAAAAAATATTTTTTATATCTTTAAAAGATTTCTTTTTCTAATTGATAAATATATCCTTCAATTAGCTGCATTCTCTTTGAGTATTCGGTTCTCGCCGTTTCAGTCTTGCAACATCTTACAAGTGGTTTATATTGTCTGTAGAACTCTTTAACTCTGTAATATGCTTTTTTATAACTAGCATCACCTTCAAGAGCTGTTGTCATGCAGTCCTTCATAATTCCAACTGCGCCAACCTCATCAAGAAGATCTGCATCCATAACAATGCGGCACTCCAAAGACAGATCTTTCTCACTATCTTTATCTGGACACATCATTATTATCTCACCAACTTTAACGATTATCTCAGGATTTACCCCGATACTATCCATATATTCAACAGCCACCTCGGCGCTGACTTCATTACAAGGTCTATCAGCTTCCCAACCAATATCATGAAGCAGTGCAGCCAGGACAATGACATCCAAATCGCCTCCAAGCTTGGCCTGAAGTCGTATAGCCCACCGATAAACTCTCATGGTGTGATCATAGCTGTTCCTAAATGGATATTGTTCAGATCTATTATTTTCAGAAGTCGTCTTCTTGACAAACTCTATTACTTCTGAGTAATCCATTCCTTATACCCCTAACATTATAAGTAGTCGCAAAAACACATCTATTATCATAGCACTTTTTAACGAATTTTGCCACATTTTTTTAAAGCCGCGCGACCAGCTTTGCAAAGCCCAAACGAGCGTTACCTTAGCAGCCTACTCAACCCAGGCAACCTCACGGCGCACAGAGAGGTCCTACTTAGTGCTGCTTTGTTCCCAACCTGACACGGTTCATAGGTTCCTGTCGCGTAAGACCTGAATATCAACGTCACTTACTAAGGGCAGCCTCGCAAGAAACAGTTCGAGGCCGGCCATCACCCCTGCTATAGCGGATTGCAGGTACAGGGCACCGCTATCTCCCCGGCTGCGCGGAAATTTTATAACTATTTAAGTATACATAATCTACCTATATCAGTCAAGTCCTCTCATTTTTTTCGTCCTTTGACTGCTGTCTAAGCTGTTTAAAGAAGGTCTTTAACAGTTCTGAACACTCCGTTTCCAGCACTCCTTTTACAGTTTCAACCTGATGATTGAATTCCTTTATATCCAATAGATTAAGTATAGAGCCAGCACATCCTGCCTTAGGATTCATACATCCCATAACTACTTTGGGTATCCTTGCTTGAACTATTGCGCCAGCACACATTTGACATGGTTCCAGAGTTACATACATGGTGCATTCCTCCAGCCTCCAGTCCCCAAGGACCTTCGAAGCTTTACGAATAGCCATAAGCTCTGCATGAGCCAAAACCTGTCCATCTTTATTACGTCTGTTATAACCCCTGGCTATAACTTTTCCTTCATGGACAATCACACAACCTATGGGAACATCCCCATTGTCATATGCTTTTTGAGCCAGTTTAATGGCCTGCTTCATGTACTTCTCGTCTTCTGTCATATCATATATCTCTATTATTTTTGATTATCCAGTTCATCGGACAGGGCCGCAAACTGTTCCAAAGTCAGCGCCTCTCCTCTTACCCTGGTATCTAATCCTAAAGCTACAAGAGCTGCCTCAACATTTTCTCTGCTAAAGGCAACACCATCACAATTACCAACAGCATTTGCCAAAGTCTTTCTCCTCTGATTAAAGGCACCTCTGATCAGTTTAAACATCTGCTCAGGATCCTTTACAGATACAGGAGGAGTCTCCAGTCTCTTTAGATTGATCACAGCTGAGCCTACATTTGGCCTTGGCATAAAACAATTTGGAGGTACGTTTGCCGCAAGATATGGTTCAGAATAATACTGAACAGCAAGCGACAGTGCTCCGTATTCCTTACTTCCTGGAGACGCCTGCATTCTTTCAGCAACCTCTTTCTGGATCATTACAGTTATAGACTCCGCAGGAACTCCCGACTCCAGTAAATTCATAATGATTGGAGTGGTTATGTAATACGGAAGATTAGCCACAATTTTAAATGGAGCTCCTCCGAATATCTTTTCTGTATCCTGTTTTAAAATATCCCCATGAATAACTTTAACGTTATCATACTCAGCAAGAGTCTTACTAAGTATAGGTATCAGCTTATCGTCTATTTCGACTGCGACAACCTCACCTGCTGCTTCTGCAAGATACTGGGTTAACGTACCAATTCCAGGGCCTATTTCTAGAACCCTGGAATTTTTGTCTAAATCAGCCACAGAAATAATCTTATCAATCACGTGTGAATCAATAAGGAAATTCTGCCCATATTTTTTATGAAAAGTAAATCCATTTTCCTGTATAACCTTGATGGTCTCCTGCGGATTACTTAGCATTTTATTCTTATCCATATATCGTCCACTAATTATTTAGATGATTTACATCTCATCTTCTTTCTTTGAGATAATGAGTTCATAACTGATGTCTATATCCATAACATCATCGAGCCCAGCCTCTCTAAACTTTTTCTTTATTCGGCTGCTCATCTTATCAATATATTCCTCGTTCATCTTTGGAAGAAGAAGGAAGAACTGATTACTTCTACTCTGGAATACAACATCACTACGTCTAAGAGCGGAAACAACAACCTTTCCAAACTCCTTAACTATCTGATGGAAATGTTCCTCACCTATATTGTCAGCTGTAAGATCAAGAGTAATAAGCATCTTAGCAGCATCCTCGCCATAGGTACTCAGATATCTTCTTATGTATCTGTAAACGATTCCAAAATATACGCTATCAAGCCACATAGCTCCACGAAGCTCACTGTCCTCATCAAGCTTCTCGGTAATCTTACCGATATCATATACCATTTCCCTATCTCTAGGTGATGGCTCATAGAATGAACATCCATGATTACCTATCTGCTTAGCAGTTGCCAGTGCTTTATCAGCCTTGTGGAAAAGGTCTTCATAGCTGTCACCATACTCTGGTACAAATACCGCTCCTGTAGATACTCCAAGAGATACTGTGTTGTCAGCACCTACAAGATCAGTAATATAATAAGCAAGCTTCTCATTGATATATGCTGTCATGGCAATAAGCTCGCCCTTATCCTTAAGGTTCTTAGCAAATACCACAAACTCATCTCCACCGAGACTTGCCTTGATATCATCACCCTCAGTAACCTTATCAATTACCTGAATGCATTTCTGGATTACTTTGTCTCCACATTCCATTCCATAAATGTCGTTAAACAGAGCAAAGTTGTCCACATTTATAAGTGCTAAAACTCCACTATCAGTCTTACAAGCCTTTGTTAAGCTTTCAATTACAGCGTTCATATCCTACCCCTTTCGATATCTTATAAAACCCCAAATACTTTTATAAAAACACCACTTTAATTATATTATGAGCGTCAAAATATGTAAAGAAAAAACTACATTGTTCGCACCTTATATCCTATACAGTTTAAGCGCATTCTGGTATACCGTTTCAGCCACCTCTTCAGGGGGAATATTCTTGATTTTTGCTATCTCATGAATAACATACGGCAGATATCTTGAATCATTTCTCTTTCCTCTATTGGGAGAAGGAGTAAGGTATGGACTATCTGTCTCCAGAACTATGGATTCAAGTGGAATACTTGCCACAGCCCTGCGTAGCTTCTTGGAGTTTTTAAATGTTATCACGCCTCCAATTCCAAAGAAGAATCCCATCTTCAAAAACTCTCGACTTATCTCCTCAGAATACGAATAGCAATGTACAACTCCACCTATCTCAGAAGCTTTGGCAGCCTTCATTAATTCCACAGTATCCTGAGCTGCCTCCCTGCTATGAATAACTATCGGAAGTCCCAGTTCCCTGGCAAGTTCCATCTGCCTGACAAACCATACTTTCTGAAGATTTCTGGCCGGCTCATCATAGTAGTAATCCAGTCCTATCTCACCTATAGCTACTACCTTGTTATTCTCTTTTGCCAAGTTGCGAAGTGTATCAATATCCTCTTCTGTCATGCCATCCACATGATGAGGAATAACACCTACAACTGAATACATATAATCATACTTCTTGGACATTTCAGATGAGGTTGTGGAAGACTTAATACTGCAGCCAATGTTGACCACATTTGACACCTTGTATTTTTTCTCCTCTAACTTACCATCCGCAGTCTCATATTCAAGATTTAGTTCCTGAAGGAGAGCTCCATCCAGAAGTTCATCTCTATCTTCATCAAATGCCTTATCATCATAGTGTGCATGTGTATCGAAAACTTGCATAAAAACACGTACCTTTCTAGTATCATAATCTATCATATTTATATAGCAATTTTCTTGTATTATTAAAACAAATCGGCTATAATATTTTACTGTGTTTTTTAATATATCATAGTTTAATTGTCCTTTAAACAGGATATTTTTCAGGAGGTAATTATGGTATCAGAATTCTATAAGGAAATGACTGGTAAGGAATCAGTCATCCGTCAGTTTTTTGATTTTGCTCGTGCCAGAGCAGCAGAAAAAGGACCAGATAGCGTATTCAACTTCTCTATTGGAAATCCATCTGTTCCTACAACAGAAAGCTTTACTCAGGCACTTATCGATATAGTAAAGGAAGGCGATCCAGTAAAGCTTCATGGTTACAGTCCAACACTTGGTCAGGATTCAACCAAGAAGGCTATTGCTGATTCATTAAATCGTCGTTTCGGTATGAACTATACTGCAGCTCATATTTTCCCAACCTCAGGTGCAGCAGGTGCTCTTTCACATGCACTTAGATGTGTTGCCGGAGAAGGCGATATAGTTCTTACTTTTGCACCATATTTCCCAGAGTACAATCCATATGTCAGCGGAACAGGTGCTACACTCAAGGTTGTACCTGCAGACTACGACACATTCCAGATCAACTTTGAAAAGTTTGAAGAGATGTGTGACGAGAAGGTTGCTGCAGTTCTTATCAACTCACCTAATAACCCTTCGGGTATTGTATATACTACTGAAACTATTGAGAGACTCGCTTCTATTCTTACCAAGAAGCAGGAAGAATTCGGTCACGAGATATTCCTTCTCACCGATGAGCCTTATAGAGAGATTGTTTTTGAAGGTGTGGATAGTCCATTTCCTTCTAAATTCTATGATAACTCTATCTGCTGCTATTCTTTCAGTAAGTCACTCTCACTTCCTGGTGAACGTATCGGATATATGGCAGTTAACCCAGCAGCTAAGGATGCGGATCTTATCGTTCCTATGGCTGGACAGGTTTCACGATTCACAGGTCATAATTGTCCAACAGCTTTGATGCAGTTTGCCATTGAAAGAGTAATCGATGAGACAAGTGATCTTAGCATTTATGAAAAGAACGCTAATCTTCTCTACAATGCACTTACCCAGATTGGTTATAAGGTTGTTAAACCTATGGGAACCTTCTATATGATGCCTCGTGTTCCATCATCAGACGGAGACGCAAACGAATGGTGTTGGAAGGCAGCTCGTGAACTTGGTCTTATCACGGTACCTGGTGACAGCTTCCAGTGTCCTGGACACTTCCGAATCTCATACTGTGTACCAACCGAAATGATTGAGAAGGCTATACCTCTCTTTGAGCAGGCTTTCAAGTTCTAGCAAGAAACATATAAGGTTTAAAAAGTAATATATAGGGGAAATATTACTTTGGAGGAAAAATTACAACATGAATAGTGACAATACAGCGAGTATGGATATTGATATTACTGCCAGCGTAGACATGGGGCCTGAGAGACTGGCAGGAATACTTCTCCATCCAACTTCATTTCCAGGTCCTTATGGGATTGGTGATCTTGGTAAAGAAGCATTTGAATTCATCGACTTTATGGCTCGTTCAGGAATGAAACTCTGGCAGGTACTCCCTCTAGGACATACAGGTTTTGGCGACTCGCCATATCAGCCATTTTCTTCATTTGCCGGACAGCCACTTATAATAAGTCTTGATCACTTAAGAGAGCTTAATCTTCTTTGTGATGATGATTTTAAAGATATGCCACAGTGGAATCCAGAGGATATATGCTACGGTGATGTTATTCAGTTCAAAACAGAGCTATACAAAAAAGCATATGCGCGTTTTCTGGACGAGGATATCCTCGATGGCTTCTCTTCCAGTGAAGAGCTTATGCAGGCTTATGCAGATTTTAAAGAGAATAACAAAGACTGGCTTGATGATTATGCACTCTTTATGGCTGGAAAGGATTATCATAACGGTGAGCCTTGGTATATGTGGAAGGACTCATTAAAGAATCCTAACGAAGCCCAGAGGAAAAAATGGGAAAAGAAGCTTGAGAAAGAAATAGGTTACTATGAATTCCTTCAGTTCTTCTTTGACTATGAATGGGCAAGACTTAAGAAGTATGCAAACGATAAAGGCATAAGAATTGTTGGCGACATCCCTATCTTTGTTGCTTGGGACAGTGTTGATGTGTGGGTAAACAAAAAGCTCTTCAGTCTGGATACCAAAGGCTATCCAACTGTTGTTGCAGGTGTACCACCTGATTATTTCTCAGCAACCGGCCAGCTTTGGGGAAATCCACTATATAAGTGGTCCGAGCACAAAAAGACAGGTTATGAATGGTGGTTCTCTCGCATTAGGCACCAGCTTCAGTATACAGACTATCTGAGAATAGATCACTTCAGAGGATTCGATAAATACTGGGCAGTACCATATGGAGAAGAAACTGCAATAAATGGTAAGTGGATGAAAGCACCAGGCGAAAACTTCTTTACAATGCTGGAGTCAACTCTTGGTTACCATATGCCTATCATAGCAGAGGACCTTGGTGAGATAGACCACTCTGTAGTACAGCTTAGAGATAAGTTTGGTTTCCCTGGCATGAAGATACTTCAGTTTGCATTTGAAAATCCAAATGAGAACAACTTCCTGCCACATAACCACGTAAGAAACTGTGTATGCTACACTGGTACCCACGATAACGACACAACTCTTGGCTGGTACAAGAACTGTTTTGAACAATCACGAGACAAATTAAGAAGATACTTTAGTACCGATGCCAGTGATATCTGCTGGGTAATGATCCGAGCATGCTTCGGTTCTGTAGCCACTATGGCTATTGTACCTATGCAGGATGTCCTCGAACTCGATTCCTGGGCTAGATTTAACACCCCGGGTATAGGCGAAGGCAACTGGTCCTGGAGATATAAGAAAGAGGCGCTTACCGAACACCTTTCAAAACGTCTTTATGAAACCGCTAAGATGTTCGGCCGTTAGTTTTTTAGGAGGCACAAATGATCAGACTCATATTTGCTGCTATATACGCATTTCTTTCAGTCGTACTACTCTATCCTTACCACATCTATCTATGGCTTCTGTCAAAGAAAGATCAGCAAAAAGGATGGAACAAAAGCTGGAAGATAGTCAGGAGCTTCTTTAAGGGAGTCCTGAATATTGCAGGTACAAAGGTTGAGGTTCGTGGAGCTGAAAACCTTGAAAAGATCCCAAAAGAACAGGGAGTACTTTTCATCGGAAATCATCGTAGTTTTTTTGATGTTATCATCCTCCAGACAATAGTAGACAGACCTATGGGCTTTATCGCCAAGAGCGATTTCAAAAAGGTTCCACTTTTCAGTAGATGGGTCATGGATATCGGTTCTATCTTTATGGATAGAAAGGATGTACGTGCTGGACTCGAGAGTATTAAAACTGGTACAGAATATATGAGTAAGGGATTATCTCTTGGTCTTTATCCAGAAGGTACAAGAAGTCATACAAAGGAACTTCTTCCTTTCAAAAAAGGCGGTTACCGTATGGCAAAAAACTCTAAGAGTCCTATCGTCCTGGTTGCAGCAACTGGTACCGATGATGTTTTCGAAAACAACAAACCTATAGCGCTCAAAAAGAAGACAGTTATCTTCGAGTTTAGCGCACCTGTTTATCCACATGAGATGGATAAGGATACATGTAACGAGTTCTATGAGGACATTCCAAACAGACTCCGTGCAATGTTAGATAAACACTAAAAAATATACCTCTTTATATGAGACGTATTTAAAAGGAGAAACTTTATGATATTAATTAGTACACCATTAATCATTGCTATCATTGTAGCCGTTGTTTTAGTAGGTGCAATGATCGCGCTCTATTTCGTTGGTAACAACATGCAGAAAAAGCAAATGGAGCAAAGAGAACAGATTGATGCGGCATCACAGCCTGCAACCCTGTTCATCATTGATAAAAAGATCATGCCAATGAAGGATGCCAAGCTTCCTAAGGCTGTTATGGATCAGGCTCCTAAGCGTTATCAGAAAGCCAAGCTTCCAGTAGTTAAGGCTAAGGTTGGTCCTCAGATTATGACTCTTATCTGTGACGAAGCAATATTCGACGATGTTCCACAGCACGGAGAAGTTAAAGTCATGCTTAGTGGTATCTATATCACAAGCGTTAAGACTCTTCACAAGAAAACAAAGCAGCTTCAGCAGCAGGAAGCTGAAAACGGAAAGAAGCGTAAGTTAACACTTCGCGAAAAGATTCTCCGTAAGCAGGCTGATTATCAGAAGCAGCTTGATTATGAGATGGAAGCTAAGAAGAGTAAAGAAGAGATTAAGAAACAAAAGGCTGAAGAAAAGAAGAAACGTGACCGTGAAAAGAAAATTACCGTATAATATATTTAATCTTATCAAAGCCCTGAGCATACTTCCTATTATAGTAGCAATCTATGTCATAGCATATTTCGCCGCATTTGCTGTCACAGTAATAACTGGCGGAGTAAATGTCTTAGACTCAGATACGGCCATAGTTAACGAAGGACTCTATAACTTCCTTCGTTTCGTATTAACACTTATAGCGCTAGGCTGGATCTACATCAAAGATTTTTACAGATATGATGACAAGAAACACGAAGAGGAAGTAATTCAGAGAAAACTCTCTGTAAAGAAATCATTGAAATACACATTTCGGCCAACCAGCATAATAATTATGCTGCTGGCCGGATTTTGTATACAACTTGGAACTGATGGCATACTTTTTATACTAGGTACACTGTATCCAACCACATTTGCCTCTTATAAGCATATGATGGAAACCTTTACAGGAAGTTTGTCCCCACTGTTTATCATAACAACTATCACCATAGGCCCTGTTGCTGAGGAACTTGCCTTTAGAGGTCTGATCCTCAGATATCTGAACAGAGTACTGGGAAACAAAAAAAGAGCCCTGATAATAGCTTGTACTATCCAGGCTCTCCTCTTTGGTATATATCATATCAACATTGTTCAGTTATGTTATGCTTTCATATTTGGCATGCTCTTCGGCCTGCTTGCCATCCGCTTCAAATCACTTGTTCCGTCTATTTTTCTACATATGATAGTAAACGGAAGCCTTTATGTAATACCTGAAGCATTTTATGGAAATGTATATCACGCTGCTCTAGTTGCAGTTATTTCCTTTATCTTACTGGCCGCAAGCCTAATAATCTTTATTATGCGTGCCTCTGAAAAGCCATCTGAATAAGCTCTTCAACATACTCCTTCATAGTATGTCCTGCCTTCTCCATAAGCATAGGATACATGCTTATGGCAGTATGTCCAGGAATAGTATTGATCTCATTAAATACAACTCTATCTGTTCCTTTTTCAAGGAAGAAATCAACTCTAGAGAAACCAAATCCATCACAGGCTCTGTAGATTTCTACAGCCTTCTTTCTAATTTCCTCTCTCTTATCTTCTGGAATATCAGGATCCACTACTGTAAGAGAATCAGCATTATTATACTTAGCATCAAAATCATAGAACTCTGCTGCAGCAACGATTTCTCCAACTCCTGTTGCATAGGTGTTATCACCATAACCAAATACAGCACATTCTATCTCTCTTCCATCAATAGATTCCTCAACAAGAATCTTGCTATCATGCTGAGCCGCAAGTTTAAGTCCCTTGATCAACTCATCTCGATCATGAGCCTTTGTAATACCAACAGATGAACCAGCACATGAAGGCTTTATAAACATAGGATATTCTCTCTCTGCCTCAACTTTCTTAACCGTCTCATCGATATAAGAGTCAGCAGTCTCATAGCTTCTTACTCCAACATAATCAGCCTGAGCAACTCCGATAGAATCGGCTATTACCTTTGTAAAGAACTTGTCCATAGTGATTGCTGATGCAAGATGTCCACAACCAACATATGGAATATGTGCCATCTCAAAGAGTCCCTGAATAGTACCATCTTCTCCAAAAAGACCATGGAGCATAGGAAATGCTATATCCACTTTTCTCTCTTCGAAGGATGCCTCACCATTCTCTGAAACCCTCTTAATAACAAGAGTATGGCTTGTATCAGGAGTAAGAATAGCCGATACATTTCCGTTCTCCCAGCTTCGATCTGCTATAGTATTCACATCCTCAACAAGAAGCCATTTGCCTTCTTTGGTAATTCCTATATAAGTCACATCATATTTTTCAGAATCTAAAACTCCTGCAACTGTTGCTGCAGAAACGCACGATACATCATGTTCGCTGGACATACCACCAAAAAACAATGCTAATCTTAATTTTTCCATCCTTTTTACCTCTTATGTTTCGCTATGTTTGCTAAATATTCTAATAACCCTCACCTATTGCAACGCTGGTGTAGAATACCTTATCAACGCCTGCATCCATCAAAGCTTGGGTACAGGCTTCAATAGTCGCGCCAGTTGTATAGATATCATCTACAAGCAATACTGTCCTGATATCAGTTTTACTCACAGCCGCAAAAGCAGTATGAAGGTTATGTTCTCGCTGTTCAGGAGTCAGCCCTTTCTGAGCCTTTGTATCCAAAACCCTGTCTATTATATCACTCTTTACTGGGATATTCATCTTCTTTCCCAGAAAGTCAGCTATAAGCTCAGCCTGGTTGTAACCACGAGTAATAAGCTTACTCTTATTAATCGGAACTGGCACCAAGGCGTCTATATCCATCTTACCAAATGTCATCTTATATCTTTCATATATGGTATCAGCAAAAAATTCAGCATATTCTTTCTTTCCCGCATATTTTAACGCCATAATAGAATCTGTAAGTGGAGGCACATATTTATATACAGGAAAACCCTTCACATATGACCGAGGACGCTTCATGCAGTCATCGCAGTACTCTACGCTTTCATTTGCTACCTCTTTCCCACACTTATAGCATGTAGGACCCTGGATTAACTTTAAGCTTGAACGGCATTTACTACATATATGTCCACTTCCAGTAATTAAAACCTCGTCACATATAGCACATCTAGGCGGAAAGAAAATGTCCAAAAACTTTTCTTTCACCTCTGAAGATAGTACTTTGCTATTACTCATCCCTTAATCCATCCCACTCCACATCTTCATCAAAGAGTGACCTATACTCCTGATCTTCCGATTCAGAAGCAAGTTCCATAATTCTTGTTTTAAATGTAGTATATCTTCTCTGTTCATAGGTATTATCGATCATCCTATTGATAACACCCAGATTTCCAACAATTACAACAAGCTGTTTTGCACGTGTTACAGCCGTATAGATAAGATTCCTTGTGAGAAGCTTCTCTGTTGCTTTAAATGCAGGAATTACAACTGCTGGATACTCAGAGCCCTGAGATTTATGAATTGTTATGGCAAAGGAATGCTCCAGCTCATCCAGCTGATTATACGCATATATTACTATCCTACCATCATCAAAGGTAACCTCAACCTCCTCATCGAAATCATTTACCTTTGTCAGGATACCCATGTCTCCGTTAAAGACTCCTATACCCTCATCAAGTACGACATCACGCTTCTTTCCAGTATAAATCTTCCACTCCAACTTATAGTTATTACGTATCTGCATAACCTTATCGCCTTCACGGAATACAACATCACCACGCACCTTTTCTCTCTTATTTGGAGCAGGTGGATTGATAGTTGCCTGAAGTTTCTTATTGAGGGCTTCTACTCCAAGCTCATATTGTCTGGTAGGTGTCAGAACTTCTATATCCAGAGGAGATACATTTAAATAATTAGATAGGTCGTGACTTACCAGAAGAGCACACTCATCAGCTATCCCTCTATTAGTGTTATGTGCAATAAAGAAGAAATCCTTGGAATCATTCTTTATTTCAAGATGTTCTCCCTTCTTTATCTTATGAGCATTCTCTATAATCCTACTGTCGTCCGACTGACGAAAGTTCTTATCCAGTGTCGTAACAGGGAAACAGTTACTGTCGATAATATCATGAAGTACATTTCCTGCCCCAACTGATGGAAGCTGATCTGTATCTCCAACAAGTACAAGTCGCATACCCTGAGTCAGTGCTTTTAACAAAGAATAAAACAGTGATGAATCAAGCATAGACGCTTCATCTATTATAACCACATCTGAATCCAACGGATTAGTGGTATTTCTCTGGAATCCGGCAGAACGATTAGCCCCATCCTCTGCAAGTTCACCAGAAAACTCCAGCAATCTATGGATTGTCTGTGCCTTATAACCCGTTGACTCTGTAATACGCTTTGCCGCTCTTCCTGTAGGTGCAGCAAGGTCTATCTTATCTGCCCTATTCTCATAATACTTTATGATTGCATTTATGATTGTCGTCTTTCCAGTTCCAGGTCCACCAGTTATAACCGATACACCTGAGCACACTGCATTATATACAGCATCTCTCTGTTCTGCAGCAAGTTCAAGTTCAAGCTCTTTCTCAACATTTTTTATAGCCGCCTTTACCTCAGACTCTTTCACATCATAATCCAGTTTAAGACCAATGAGACGTCTCGCACTGTCAAGCTCCATGTAATAATTCCATTTTGCATAGACAATACGGATAGTTTCAGAACTCTCTGTTTCCAGATTCTTTATAATAATAGAGCCGTCCTTTTCCATCTTGAAAATGATGATATCAAGACGCTCTTCAAATTCATCATAAGACGCTTCGGGAGAAATGAGTTCATACACATTACGCTTCAGCTCATTTTCCGGAAGATATATATGGCCAAAACTCATTATATGGTTCATCTCAAAAAGAATAGCCGCAAAGATTCTTTCATCAGAATCCTCTGATAGACCAGCATTAAGCGCCAGCTTATCCACAGTTTTAAAGCCGATTCCTGATACACGTTCAGCTATCTCATAAGGATTTCTACGAACAACCTCATAAATCTCTTCGCCAAATTCGGAGTAAATCTTCATAGCCATATTTACTCCTATTCCGTACTTACCAAGATACATAATGACACCGCGGTATGACTTATTCTCGATATAGCTGACCGCAATCTTATTAGCAATCCTTTCAGATATACCGCTAACCTCAGCCAGACGCTCTGGTTCCATCTCAATAATATGAAGGGTATCTTCACCGAATTTCTTTACTATTCTTTTAGCCAGAACCTCGCCTATGCCCTTAATGATTCCCGACCCCAGAAAGGTGGCTATACCTTCGATATCTGAAGGCATACTAAGCTCACTGGATGTAATCTTAAACTGCAGGTCGTACTGAGGATGATGAACATATTCGCCTTCAGCCTGAATATACATTCCTTCAGCTATTCCAGGAACATATCCAACAGCCACTTCATCTCCATCACTTTGTTCCACCACGAACACAGCATAAGCTGAATCTTCTGAGCTGTAGATTATTTTAGTTATATAACCCTCTAAAACCAAATGTTTTCCCTCATAAATCAGAGTAGGAGTGGTTTTATCCACTCCTAACTTTTTCACTATAATAAATCTTGTTCTGCCAGGTAATCTATATACTTACCTGTACCTACTGCAACAACAGACATTGGATCCTCTGCTGTAACAGTTGTAATTCCAGTCTTTTCTTCCACTAACTGCTCAAGTCCATGAAGCAGCGAACCACCACCTGTGAGTACAATGCCTCTATCTGCTATATCTGCAGCAAGTTCAGGAGGTGTCTTTTCAAGCACTGCATGGATTGCTTCAACAACCTGACCTGTTGGTTCTCTCAGAGCTTCTTCTGTCTCATCTGAAGTGATTGTAACAGTCTTAGGAAGTCCTGTAACAAGATTACGACCACGAACATCCATAGAAATATTCTCAGGTCTCTTGTAGCTTGTACCAATGTTTATCTTAACATCCTCAGCACTTCTTTCACCGATAAGAAGGCTGTGTCTCTTTCGAACATATTTGATGATTGCATCATCGAAATCATCACCGGCAACCTTAATAGAAGAAGTTACAACTGCTCCACCCATTGATATTACTGCTATATCTGTGGTACCACCACCGATATCAACGATCATATTACCTACAGGTCTCACAATATCGATTCCTGCTCCTATGGCAGCAGCTATAGGTTCTTCAACTATATTAACGAATCTTGCACCAGCATTATAAGTAGCCGTCTCAACAGCACGTTTCTCAACCTCTGTAGCTCCTGATGGAACGCATATCGAGATTCTAGGACGTCTTCCAAAGAAGTTACGACCAATAGCTTTCTTGATAAAGTACTTGATCATCTCCTCCGCCTTTGTATAATCAGAGATAACACCGTGCTTCAGTGGTCTTACTGCTATAAGATTGCCAGGAGTTCTTCCAAGCATAAGTCTTGCTTCTTCACCTATCTCAACAATCTTCTCTGAATCCTTATCATAGGCTATAACTGTTGGCTCACTAAGTACAACTCCTCTGCCACGTACATACACAAGGATGTTTGATGTACCTAAGTCAATTCCAATATCAAGATTTGCCATGTTAATTCCTCTCTATCTAAAGTCCTTAAATAACTAGAACTAATTACTCTATGATTCTGGTGTAAGAATAAGAATCTCCACCTTTTCCAGATTTTTCCATCTCATGTTAAACTGTGCAACCTTAAAGTTACCACCTAACATATCAATATATCTGGTAAATAATTCTTTATCGACTCCTAAAGGAAGAGCCTGTGTTGTTCGAATATCTTCCAGCCCTTCTCTCGTATTAGGAATAAGTCTGTAACTATTCTGACCAATCATATCAGAACCCAGTTTATTCTTAAGGGCTGAATTCATATAAATTACTGTTCCATCTATTCTTCTGCGAACAAATATGTATTCCGGAAGAATATCAAAAAGCTCAGTGAATAACTTTATATTCTTATTGCCTCTATATAAGCGCATCTGAATTGCAGTAGCTCTTGCCAGCATGCTGGTAAGCTCCCTGCCAAATGCTATCTCACACTCTGTCCAAACTCTTTCTTTTGTATTCTCAATAAATATCAAGCGCCCCTGATACTGATCACGAATATACACAGGAAAAACCATGATAGCTTTAACATTTCCCTGAAAGACCTCAACTCTCATCTTGTTGGTCATGTTGCTCTTATCAACAACGAGGCAGTCTTTCTTAATCTTATTCTGAATCTCTATATCATAGTGGTCACTATCCCAGGCAAATTTTGATTCAGCTTCTTTGCCTTTGCCATTTTTAGCCCAATAATCAACAAGTTTCATATATCCTGGTCTATCTGTATCTATAGCATAATAAACCATATAATCAACATCAAGGAGTTCACCCACCTGATCATATAACTTAAATATACTTGACCTGTCGCCACTGTATATAGCATCAAGAGCATTGTTCATAATGTCCTTGGCACCATGCTCGAACACATATTCAGTCTTTATTTCTTCTTCTTCACCTGCAATAATAGAATCTTCATAAAGCCTGGTAATAACATCAGATAAAGACTTTGCAACGCTGGACATATGATCAAAAGTCTTAAACAATCTCTGATTCTGAGATTTATTATGGGCATAGAGAATCCAGGTTGCATAAAAGGTTCCTTTTACAAAGATTGGTGCAGCCGCAAAACGGCTATCAGGATTCCCATCATCTATCTCAGAATACATTGCCTGTTTGGAATCTATAAGACAATTTACTGTGTCTGCATACAGCTTTGAATACTTTGGATTAAGTATTATCTCGTGAAACTCACCCAAATATGTGGCAGGACCTGTAGGCTCAACAAGAGTATGACCATTAATATCGACGACAACGCTGTAAAGCTCGCTTACACCAGCAAAGCTGTTAACTATCTCATCGACATGGTTCTTCATAAGAAAATCTTTTGATATCTGACTATTTCTTATGCTTTCCTTCAACCGTCAGCCCTCCTTTATAAGTTTATGCAACACACATAATCGGGTAGCTATCCATTACTCCAGCCAGCTACCCGATCTATCTTTCATATATTATTAACGTATATATTAATCGTTTGCATCATTAATTGATGAACTGCTGCTTAAATCTGAAAAAGCACTGTCTGTGATCTTCTTAGTTTCATCAACAGCAAGATTAACATCTGAAAGAGCAGCCTGAAGCTGTGCCATAAATCCACCGATAGAATCAAATTCTCTCTTTACGATAGTTCTATTCTGACGAATTTCTTCTCTTGCTTCAGCCTTCTGTCTCTCACACTCAGCTATAGTATCTTCCTTAAGTCTCTCGCAAGCTGCCTCTGTCTGGTTCTTCAGATTTTCACAAGCTGCTTCTGTCTGAGTCTTCAGAGTCTCACATCTTGTTTCTGTCTCATAGCTAAGCTGATCTGTCTCTTCCTTAGTCTTTCTCTTAAGACTTTCACACTCAGCGTATGTAGTCTCCTGCTTCTCCTGACAGCTGCTCTGTGTCTGTGAAAGAAGGCGATCACACTCCTGCTCTGTAGCTGACTTAAGCTGATCACAACGAGCATTTGTCTCCTCGATCATGCTCTTGCACTGAGCTGTTGTCTCAGCCATCTTAGCCTCACAATCAGCTGTAGTCTTCTGAGTAAGTGCATCAGCACTCTCTCTAGCTGAAAGAAGTGTTCTTGAGATAGATTCGTATCTAGAAGCAGACTCCATCTCTCTTGTCTTATATGCATCAAGATCAGCTTTTAACTGTTCAACTTCACTCTGAAGCTGCTCATTTACTGTCTTTAGATTATCTATTGTACTCTTAGACTCTGTCATGTTAGCTTCACGCATCTGCTGAAGTCCCTTAACAGCTTCACTAAGCTTTGTTGCATCATCCTTAAGCTTAGCAATCTCGTCCTCATACTTCTTTTTCTGCTCTGAAACATAAGTCTCAGTTGCATTTTTATCATATCCGCCGAAGGACACGGTTTTTATATCTAATGCCATATCTAGATACCCCTTTCACATAAAAATCCTAAAGTGTAGTATAACATACGTCTGTTTATTATGCACATTATTTTTTCAAAAAAGCTTATACAATGTGGCCCTTTTCTTCGATCACTTTTATGACTGAATCAACATACTTTTCGCACACTTCATCAGTCTCCGCTTCTACCATAACTCGTATCACAGGTTCGGTTCCTGATTCACGTACAAGGATGCGTCCACTGTCTCCTAATTCCTCAGCAGCCTTAGCAACTGCAGCCTGTACATCAGGGTCATTCTGTGCCTCAGGTTTACTCTTAACTCTTACATTTTTAAGAACCTGTGGATAGATCACAAGTGGTTCTGCCAGCTCAGACATCGACTTCTCTTTAGCCAGCATTACCTCCATCATCTTAAGACTTGTAAGAATTCCATCTCCAGTAGTTGCATACTTTGTAAAGATGATATGTCCTGACTGTTCTCCGCCTATTCGATTTCCAGTCTTCTGCATGTTTTCATAAACATACTTATCACCAACGTCAGTCTTATCATACTCTATACCAACTTTATCAAGAGCCTTGTAAAGACCAAAGTTACTCATAACAGTAGTAACGATCTTATTGTTGAGAAGCTTACCTCTCTCTTTCATGTATGTACCATAGATGTAGAGTATATGATCACCTGAAAGAACATTACCCTTCTCATCTACTGCAAGACATCTGTCAGCATCGCCATCATATGCGAAACCAACATCAAGACCCTTCTCAACCACAAACTTCTGAAGATGCTCTATGTGTGTAGAACCGCAGTCTGTATTAATATTATAGCCGTCAGGACTATCATTTATTACATATGTCTTAGCACCAAGTGCATCAAAAACGCCCTTAGCCACCTGCCATGCAGCTCCGTTGGCCACATCAAGTCCTACCTTAACATCCTTAAAGCTATACTTAGTCATAGAGATCAGATAACCGATGTAACGATTACGTCCTGCTACATAGTCAACTGTACGACCGATGTCATCTCTCTCAGCGATTGGGACTTCAATCTTTCCATCAAGATATTCCTCGACTTTAAGGATTGTCTCCTCATCCATCTTCTCACCATTTCCGTTAAGAAGCTTGATACCATTATCATAGTATGGATTATGAGAAGCTGATATCATGATGCCGCAGTCGAAATCATCTACTCTTGCTATATATGCTACAGAAGGAGTTGTTGTTACATGCATGATATATGCATCTGCACCACTGGCCATAAGACCTGTACAAAGCGCATACTCAAACATGTATGAACTTCTTCTGGTGTCCTTACCAATAACTATCTTGGCCTTCTTGTTCTGTCTCTTTCCATAGTACCAACCAAGGAAACGACCAATCTTTACGGCATGTTCAAATGAAAGATCTTTATTTGCCTCTCCTCTGAAACCATCCGTTCCAAAATATTTACCCATTTTAATTAATCCTCCTTATGAATCACTATTCCACTATCTTTCCAAATGGAATTCTCAGGAACAACGCCTCGAACGCAGGATGTTGGATAAACATTTGAATGTCTTCCTATAACTGTTCCCGGATTGCAGACTGCATTACAGCCTACCTCTACATAATCACCCAGCATAGCTCCGAATTTCTTAACGCCAGTGTCGATATGGTCTGAACCATCATGTACCACAACCAGCTTCTTATCACTCTTAACATTGCTGGTAATACTTCCAGCACCCATATGACTGAAGTATCCAAGTATTGAATCACCTACATAATTATAATGTGGAGTCTGAACATGATCGAAAAGAATTACATTTTTTAGCTCCACGCTATTTCCAACAACGCAGTCAGCGCCTACAAGCGCTGAACCACGAATAAATGCACAATGTCTAACCTCTGTGTTTGGTCCAATAATACATGGAGCTCCAAGATATGCTGATGGAAAAACTGTAGCAGTCTTATGAACCCATACATGTTCTTCTCTTTCCTCATATTCATCGCCCAGTGTTGGTCCAAGTTCTAATATAAAATCTTTTATTCCCTTTAAAGCTTCCCATGGATAGGTAAACTGGGAAAGATAATCCTTTGCTAAGGTATGATCAAGATCGTATAAATCTTTTATCGTATACATATCTTCTATCTCCTTTTAATTATTCAACCGTAACAGACTTTGCAAGATTACGAGGCTTATCAACATCAAGTCCCTTTGCATCAGATGTATAGTAAGCTATAAGCTGAAGTATTACGGCAGTTGCAAATACGCCAAAGGTACTATCAACCTGAGGGATATAAATCTGCTTGTCGCATACTTCTTTGCTCTCCTGCTTTCCTTCCTGGCTGATAAGAATTACATATGCTCCTCTTGATTTTACCTCTCTTACATTTGAGATAACCTTTGCATATACATGCTCTTCAGTTGCTATAGCAATAACAGGAACATTTTCTGAAATGAGAGCTATGGTTCCATGCTTAAGCTCACCTGCTGCATATGCCTCTGAATGAATATATGAAATCTCCTTCAGCTTAAGGGATGCCTCAAGACTGAGGGTATAATCGATACCACGTCCGATATAGAACACATCTGGTGCTGTCTTTATATGATTTGCAATACGTCTGATATCATTTGACGCCTCAATGGTCTTCTCCATGATTGCACCAACACCAGAAAGCTTTGTCATAAACTCTCTTGCTTCTTCTTCAGAAAGCACTCCTTTTACAAGTCCAAGTCTTGCTGCAAATATATAGAGAGCTGCAATCTGTACTGTATATGCCTTTGTGCTGGCAACTGCAATCTCAGGGCCAGCATGTGTATAAAGCACATAGTCGCTTTCTCTTGCTATAGTTGAGCCCTTAACATTTACGATTGAAAGTACCTTGCTGCCCTTCTGCTTCGCAAGACGAAGAGCCTCAAGTGTATCTATGGTTTCACCTGACTGAGAAACTACTATGGTAAGTGTCTTCTCATCAATAATAGGATCCTTATATCTGAACTCAGATGCTATCTCAACTGTTACAGGCACACGAAGCTTTGTCTCAATAAGCGACTTACCAACCATACCAGCGTGCATAGCTGTACCGCAGGCAATTATCACTATATTCTGAAGGCTCTTCAGAATATCATCATCGATTCCATCATCAGCGAGGAATGGAAGTCCATCCTGAACTCTTGGTGCAACTGTTCTTTCAAGCGCCTCAGGCTGCTCATTTATCTCCTTAAGCATGTAGTGTGGATATCCACCCTTCTGAGCAGACTTAATATCCCAGTTAACTTCAAGCATTTCAGGTTCAACAGCACGTCCCTTAAGATCACGCACAACAATACCGTCCTGTGATAACTCAAGGACGTGATACTCTGGCACTACAAAATATTTCTTGGAATAATTAATGACTGCTGTAAGATCTGATGCGATGATTGAACCACCTTCGAAAGAAGCAGCAACCATAGGGCTGACATTTCTTATTGCAAAAATCTTGCCTGGCTGATCATCGAACATTATACAAAGAGCGAAGGAACCTGCTAAAAGATCAACAGTCTTCTTTATAGCTTTAAATGGATCTCCTTCATACATCTTATCTAGAAGAGCGGCTACAACTTCTGTATCCGTCTCAGATTTAAGCTGATTTTTAAGACCAAACTCTGTTGTGAGTTCTTTATAGTTTTCAATAATACCATTATGACAAAGAGTTACAGAACCCTGTCTGTGAGGATGTGCATTTGTCTCTGTTACACCACCGTGGGTTGCCCATCTGGTGTGACCAATACCGCAGGTAGCATCAGTCTTATCTTCTTCTGCCGCCTTCTTAAGCTCCTCTACCTTGCCTGTTCTCTTTTTTAATATAATACCTGTCTTAGGATCCAGCACTGCTATACCAGCACTATCATATCCTCTATATTCAAGCTGTTGTAAGCCCGAAATAAGTACATCCTTTGCAGGTTCATTACCTGTAAATCCAATAATTCCGCACATATCATATTCTCCTTTCGTGCACGATAAAATAACCTCGAAACCGAGATCTCTACGCGGCTCAAAACGAGACGCATAAAAAAGTGCACGCTCTACATCCCTCTGTTCTACAGTTGCCTGCAGTTTTTAAAGATATAGATCACGAATGTGCATGTCCGAAGGAGCATCCGCCGAGTTTTTTCGATCACGATAGAACGTGTCGTTTCGATAACTCCTTACCTCGTCGGCGCTAGATTACTTCGTAATCTAGCACTGTGGCGCTAAGCTTTCTGAAGCTTTCCAAAGCTGTTTCCCCTTTTACAAAACAGCCGTGGCTATTATACCACATATTGTGCATCAATATCAAATCAAAAGGGTGTTACCCCAAAATAGCAACACCCTTGAATAATTTTATTAACTTTTAGTCCTGTGTAGCATCAGCCGGACTTGCATCTCCCAAAGTAGCATCTGGGATTGCATTTTCTGATGGTTTTGTCAGAATAATGTATTTATCAATGTTTACAAAATCTTCACTGCCGATGTAATAGGTATCCTCAGTTGTAATGATTCTCACCTTTACAGTCTCAGGAGTTGAGTAATCTATATCCTCAACCGCTCCAGCAAGAATTCCTATGATACCACTGGCAAACTCGTACTCATACTCTTCTTTTGTGTAATCATTATAATCGCCATTAGCAAGAGCCTGATTGAATCCCTCCACATAGGCAGCCACATCAGAGTTTGTCTGATTGATGATATTTATTGGATATATAGTTACATCAACATAATTGATATTGTTATCTTTGTAAGGTGTTCCAACATCAAACTTTGCTTTACTATATATCTGTTTCGCCAGATCAACCATGGCTGGTGCCAGCTCTGGATCAGCAGAAATATCAAGGTTATAGTACATTGACAGGTTATCTGCAAGTCGAGTTACATTCTGCAGATAAGTTGATTCTGCGTCTTCCTCGTTAGCTCCAGTAAGTCTGACATACTCATCAGTTACTCCCAGATAATTTGAAGTTATAACACTTTTTACATACGCCTGATAGTTTGATGTATTTGCTCCACATCCTGTTAAGCTTAGTAGCAAAACGATACAAACTAACAGACTATGTATCTTTTTTACTTTCATTTAAATCTTTCCTTTTAGCCTTTTTCAGATAAGAAATACGATTAGCTGATCATTGAGCCTGCAGGAACATCTTTATCTGCAGTAAGGAGAGCAAGATTGCCTTCGTCATCCTCAGCACAAAGAAGCATTCCTTCTGATAAAACACCAGCCAGCTTAGCTGGTGCAAGGTTAGTAATAACAACAACCTTCTTACCTACCATATCTTCAGGCTTATAGTAATTCTTTATTCCAGATACGATCTGAAGAACCTTTCCAGCAACCTGAACCTGAGAGCAAAGAAGTTTCTTTGACTTTGGAACTTCCTCACAGGAAAGAATCTCTCCTATCTGAAGCTGCATCTTATCAAAATCATCTATTGTAAGAATAGCTTTCTGAACAGCTTCAACCTTAACAGGTTCTGTTCTATCTTCCTTAGCTTTCTTTTCCGCCTTCTTCTTTTCTGCTTCTGCCTCAGCCTTTTCATCTTCAACAGGCTTTGATGGGAAACGCTTCTCTATCTCAGCAAGCATAGCCTCTGTATCTATTCTAGCAAAGAGAATCTCAGGCTCACTTGTAACCTTATTACCATTTGGATAAAGACCAAACTGTCCCATCTCTGTTACAGTTCTCTTCTCAACTGAAAGCTGTCTCAAGATAGATGCTGAAGTATCAGGCATAAATGGTTCAAGAAGTGATGCACCCATAGTGATACTCTCAATAAGGTTATAGAGAACAGTATTAAGTCTTCCCTTCTTATCCTCTTCCTTAGCAAGAGCCCATGGCATAGTCTCATCAATGTATTTATTACATCTCTTAAAGAGATTCCATACCTCTGTCATAGCATCAGCAACACGAAGCTTATCCATGCAGATATTTACTCTGAGTCTTGTATCAAGAGCAACTCTCTTAAGATCATCATCTACTTCTTCGTTGATTCCAGTATTGGTTACAACGCCGCCGAAGTACTTATTAGACATAGATATTGTTCTATTAACCAGATTGCCAAGTACATTGGCAAGATCTGAATTAACACGCTCGATAAGAAGCTCCCATGAAACAACACCATCGTTTTCAAATGGCATCTCATGAAGCAGGAAGTATCTTACGGCATCAACTCCGAAAAGATCAACCATATCATCTGCGTATAATACATTACCACGTGATTTACTCATTTTGCCATCAGACTGGAGTAACCATGGATGTCCAAAGATCTGCTTTGGAAGTGGTTCACCCAGTGCCATAAGCATGATTGGCCAATAGATTGTATGGAATCTAAGAATATCCTTACCGATCAGATGAAGATCAGCTGGCCAATACTTCTTATACAGTTCATCACTGTTACCATCCACATCATAGCCAAGACCTGTGATGTAGTTTGAAAGTGCGTCTATCCAAACATAAACAACGTGCTTCGGATCAAAGTCAACTGGGATGCCCCATTTGAATGAAGTTCTTGATACACAAAGATCCTGAAGACCTGGCTTAAGGAATGTGTTAACCATCTCATTCTTACGAGATTCAGGCTGAATGAACTCTGGATGCTCATCGATATACTTGATAAGCTTTGGAGCATACTTGCTCATCTTGAAGAAGTAAGCCTCTTCTGAAGCCTCCTTAACTGGTCTTCCACAGTCAGGACAGCAGCCGTCTACAAGCTGTGACTTTGTCCAGAATGACTCACAAGGTGTACAGTAGAGTCCATCATAAGAACCCTTATAAATATCGCCCTGATCATAGAGCTTCTTAAATATCTTCTGTATCTGTTTCTCATGATAATCATCTGTTGTTCTGATGAATTTATCATATGAGGTATTCATCAGATCCCAGATACGCTTTATCTCAGCAGCCTTCTCATCTACAAACTCCTTTGGAGTACTGAGTGATTCAAAAGCTTTAGTTTCAATCTTCTGTCCGTGCTCATCGGTACCAGTCTGAAAACGAACATCATAACCGATGAATCTCTTGTATCTTGCGATACTGTCTGCTAATACAATCTCATAGGTATTGCCGATATGAGGCTTACCTGATGCATAAGCTATGGCAGTTGTAATGTAATAAGGTTTTTTTGCCATGTCTTTAATCCTCCCTTGCGTTTTTAGTCTAATGGAAACGAAACGCTAGAGGTTATTTTAACATAGATAGGGGCATTATGAAAGAAAAATGTAATCTCCCCCAAACAAAAAATGCGTCACAGAATTGATTTCTGTGACACATTTTTTTATCTCTAGAAGTTGCTGGCAAGTTCCAGCTTAGCCTTCTGAATTTCCTGTTCAGTTTCAACAGTCTTCATCATTCCACCGAGAGCGGTAACCTTATCAGCGAAATCCTCATAGCCTCGCTTGATATACTTAATATCTTCTATAGTGCTGACTCCATTTGCTGAAAGAGCTGCGATAACAAGCGCTGCACCAGCTCTCAGGTCTGTAGCTCTGAGCACTGCACCATTATAACTCTTAACGCCTGTTATGATGGCTGAGTTTCCTTCAACTCTTATCTTAGCACCCATACGTGTAAGATCAGCAACATATCTAAATCGATTCTCGAAGATACTTTCTGTTACGATACTTGTTCCATCTGAGAGTCCCAGGATTGCTGACATCTGAGCCTGCATATCTGTTGGGAAACCAGGATATGGAAGTGTCTTAATCTGAGTAGATTTAAGAGCACCATCTGCCATAACTCTTACGGAATCATCGTACTCAATCACATGTGCTCCCATCTCTACAAGCTTTGAGGATATAGCCTCAAGGTGCTTAGGGATAACATTCTTGATAAGTACATTTCCACGTGTAGCTACTGTCATCGCCATAAATGTTCCAGCTTCAATCTGATCTGGTATTATGGAATACTCTGCTCCATGAAGCTTTTCAACTCCACGAACACGAATAACATCAGTACCTGCACCCTTTATATTAGCGCCCATAGTGTTGAGGAAGTTTGCTACATCAACAATATGTGGCTCTTTTGCTGCGTTTTCGATAGTAGTCTTTCCTGGAGAAAGTGCTGCAGCCATCATGATATTGATGGTAGCTCCTACTGATACAGTATCAAGATAGATGTGTGCACCGTGAAGCTCTGTAGCTTCTGCGATGATGCTTCCCCCTGCAACTATCTCTGTCTTTGCTCCCAGTTTTTCGAATCCCTTTATGTGAAGATCTATAGGACGAGATCCTATATCACATCCACCTGGAAGAGCAACATTTGCGTACTTATGCTTACCAAGAAGAGCTCCTATAAGATAATAGGAAGCACGAATCTTTCTGATGTATTCATCATCAACTGGCTGTCTCTCTCTTATGCCTTTTCCACAAATAACTACTGTATGTTTATCTTTATATTCTACCGTAGCTCCGATATTCTCAATAGCCTTGAGAAGTGTTCTTGTATCGGAAACATATGGTACATTTTCTATTGTTACTTTGTCGTCAGTCATTACAGCTGCTGCAAGTATACCAAGAGCGGCATTCTTTGCACCCGCGATAACAACTTCTCCTTCAAGGCGTTTACCGCCTCTAATGACGTATTGTTCTTCACTATGTCCCATGATTAAATGGTCATCCTTTTGATTGGTTTTTTGAAGTATCATGTGATTTACATAATATTTCATACTAAAACTATTATATTATATACATAAAATGCTTTTTTGTAAAGTTTTTTTAACATTTTGTGCTTTTTGTAATATCTTCGTAATTGTTTTAATGCTTTTTTGATGCTTTTTTTGATGGCATTTTCTAGTGTATCAACTCATTTTTTCCATATTTGCAATTATAGTTATCTTCCCTTTTATTACAAGTCTAAGTGCTACAACAGCAAGTATCATAAAGATGATCAAATGGAATGCAACTATCGGCATCTTTAGAAGCTCGTATATAAGAAGCCCCAGTCCAACTATCACCATGGAAAGAACCATCATTATTGCCATATTGAAGAAAGTATTTAGATTTCCTCTTAGCGCACTATATTCATCATCCCACTCAACATATGGTGAGGAGCTGTCCATCAGCATACCTATTACCAGAGATATTATATGTGCAAGCAGCATTTGAATTGCATAATAAATGCACATATAGAATGGAACCTTCATATATAGACATATCATAATATCTGAAAGAAGAAGCATCGGATATGTAAACATCAGACTTACAGTTGCCTTTGCATACGCCTGAATCTCATATGGCACCGGAATAAACTTAATAAGTGCCAGATGCTGTCCTTCTCTTGTAAATGCAGTGGATGCAAGTGAATTAAGAGCTGTGGCGATAAATGCAATCGAGATCATCACCATTAGAAGAATCATTTCTGCTCTTTCCCTACCCATCTGGTACATCTCAATAAACGCAGCAAGGAATCCCTTATTCCTTGTGAAGTGGAACAGAAGGAATACTCCAACCGGCCAAAGAATATTAATATATGCACAGTTACCGGAAAATGCCTTCGTCCTAAGAATTACTCGAAGCTCCTTTTGAAGACTTGCCGTAAACTGTGAGCTACTGGATATATCCTTTGCTTTAATCTCAGCCTTTTTAGACGATCCCAGGCTTGCCGCTGTATAAAGTCCCTTTTGATACAATGCCTTTCCAAGGAAATACAGGATCAGAAGAAGAACTGCATTACCTGCAAGGCTGGCCAGTAACCATAGAATACTTCCCTCTGAGATAGCATTTGACAACCATGGTACAGGGAAGAATATTATATTGAGCGATTTAAGAAGTATGTTGCTTCCACTTCCCAGAGACTCAACATAGTTTTCCATATTTACATCACCAGTTCCTCTTAAAGATAAAAGGAACAGCCCCGCAAAAAGAAGCAGAAATATGGTAGACATTCGATAGAAAATCTTTGCAGTCTTCACACGGCTCAGTGCTGCCATAAGTATAAGACTGAATATTGCGCAGTAGATCATCGGAACAAGCGGTATAAGAAATACACCGATAAGTGATGCGATAAGTGAAACCGGATGAAGGGCAGCTTTTATACCCACATTTCGTCCAATCGCTATAGCATAACCAATAAATACAGCAAGAAGCACCATGAATTCCATAACACTCTCTGCCATATATGCATAGAAAAACTTTGCCATCATAAGATGGTGACTTGGTATTGGAAGCGTCACAAAATGTTCTCTATCAGATGAAAAGAACATCACGCTGAAAATAACAAGAATACCAAATATCATAGAAAAGGCCGACAGAATCTGCATCTCGAAAAGCATACCGCCACCAGGGCTTCCCGCCTCATACAGAGCTTCTGTCATAACAAAACTAATAAATCCCACAATAAGTGTACACGGAATCATGATGCCAAGTGCAGCGATAAGCGCCAGTACCCTATAAAGCGTACGGTCTGGCAATTTCATTTCCGAGTTCTTACTAAGAATCTTGATAAGTGATCTAACACCAACTGTATTCATACAAACTACTCCGTGATTTCTCCGATCATCTTGATAAAGATAGCTTCAAGGTCTTCACCAGGATGCTGTGCCTTAAGGTCATCCACTGTTCCCTGATATAGATTATGGCCATGATTTATTATCATGATTCGGTCACACAACTTCTCAGCAACTTCAAGAACATGGGTTGAGAAAAGGACCGCATTTCCTTTCTCGGCATGTTCCTTCATCATCTGTTTAAGTTCAAATGCAGCTGTTGGGTCAAGTCCTGTCATAGGCTCATCCAGAATCCATGCAGGAGGATTATGAATAAGAGCTGCGATTACCATGGTCTTCTGACGCATACCATGGGAGTATTCTTTCATAGGACGTCCAAGACTGTCCTTTATGCCAAATCTCTCAGCCAGCTCATTTATACGTTCCTCACGAGTCTCGAGCGGAACCTTATATAGGTTAGCGATATAATTAATATATTCTATACCTGTAAGCTGAAGCAGAATGTCTGGATTGTCTGCAACGTATGCAAAACTCTCCTTTGCTTTTATAGGTTCCTTAACGATATCAAAGCCATTGATCACAGCGCTTCCCTGTGTAGGCTTCAGTATTCCAGTAAGCATTTTAATAGCGGTGGTTTTACCCGCTCCGTTAGGTCCGGCAAATCCAACTATCTCACCAGGCTTAATCTCAAAGGACAGGTCATCCACCGCCTTAAAATCTTTCCCGTACACCATTGAAAGATTATTTGCTTTTATCATATTGGCACTCCTTTATGGTCGAGCACTGTCTTCACAGTATATGCATCTATATATTCTTCGTTTCTCATCTGTCAGATTGAAGATGTGAGGAATATTTGGCTCTATAGCTGTGATACATCTTGGATTCTTACACTTCTGGATGTTTATAAGCTTCTTTGGAAGATCAACTTTCTTCTTCTCAATGGTAACTCCATCCTTAATGATACATACTGTTACTCCGGAATCGATATATCCGATAACATCCAGATCAATATCATATTCATCCTTATCAACCTTGATGATATCCTTCTTTCCCATCTTTCCTGATTTCACATTCTGCATCATAGCAACGCTGCAGTCCAGCTTGTCGAGACCAAGATCATAGTAAAGACGCATAGCATTTCCTGCAGTAATATGATCTAGAACTATTCCATTTTGTATACTATCTATCTTCATAGCATTTCCTTTCTTATTTAAGTTCAAGAAGTTTGCTGATAAGAGCCATACGAACGAACTTACCGTACTTAACCTGTCGGAAGTAGCAGGCTCTTGGATCATCATCTACAGATGGCGAGATCTCATTTACCCTTGGAAGTGGATGAAGGATTATCATGTCATCCTTTGCCAGTTTCATCTTCTTCTTATCCAGAATGTATGTATCCTTCAAACGAACATAGTCAGCTTCGTTGAAGAAACGTTCTCTCTGAACTCTTGTCATATATAGAATATCCAATTTACCGATATTATCTTCGAGGGATTCTACCTCCTCATATGAAAGACCAGCAGGCTCTATAACATCTGAGATTATATAGTCAGGAACTCGAAGTTCCTTTGGTGATATAAGTACAAACTTAACCCCTGCATATCTGGACATAGCCTTTATAAGACTGTGAACTGTACGACCGAACTTAAGGTCACCACAGAGACCAATAGTCATATGATCAAGCTTACCCTTTTCTCTTCTGATAGTAAGCAGATCTGTAAGAGTCTGTGTAGGATGATTGTGACCACCATCTCCCGCATTAATTATAGGAACTGGTGATACCATAGATGCAAGCTTTGGTGCACCTTCGTTAGGATGTCTCATGGCGATAACATCAGCAAAGCATCCTACAGTTCTAACTGTATCTTCTACTGATTCTCCTTTTGAAACAGACGAGTCATTCGCTGAAGAAAAACCAATTACATTTCCTCCCAGATCAAGCATTGCTGACTCAAAGCTGAGACGAGTTCTTGTAGATGGTTCATAGAAAAGAGTTGCAATTTTTTTACCCTTTGCAAGTTCTGCATACTTCTCTGGATGAGTATACATTTCTTCTCCAAGTTCCAGAATTTCATCCAACTCTTCAACCGATAAGTCCATAGGATCAATTAAGTGTTTCATTTGATTCTCCTTACAAAAATGAGTCATCCTGACAGATGCAGGTGACTCATTTTTTAGTTTGTATTATATTAACATTTTTTTAGCAAATAGTACATAACAGCTTTTTCAGCATGACGTCTATTTTCTGCTTCATCAAGTATTGTTTCCATGTGTTTTTTCTCAACACTTTCAGAAATCTCAAAACCAACATGCATAGGCATGTCATGGAATACTAATGCATCGCTGCCCTCAAGGAATTCATCATTGATCTGATAAGGCATCATCTTAGCTAAGGTTTCTTCCTTCTGCTGCTGATATGCAGGATTATTAAAGAACTCCATATCTACCCAGGTATCTGTGTAAACAACATTCATCTTCTTTGCATAATCCTTAGCCTCTTCCATAGACATTGTAGGATCAAGCTCAACATAGTAGCCTGTTGCCTTTGCTGCCTCATAGAAATCATCACCACAAGCAGTGTTGTTTACCAGTGGAGTGAGACCATAAATCTTACCCTTCTGCATCTTAGCAAAAAACTCAACAAGCGAATTGAAGACATTATTCTTTGCACCAATATACATAAAGTTAATATCAAGTGTGCCGAACTTCTCAATAATAGTAAGAGCATCTGCAAGAATCTGACATGGATGATAAGAACTATCGCATCCATTAATAAATGGAACTGTAACATTCTCACCAAAAAGCTCTACTGTCTCATTCTTAACAAGACGTGCCATAATGATATCTACATTTCTGCAGACATACTTAATCTCAGAAACTGGCTCTCCGAGAACAAAGTTTGAATCCTCCCAGAGCTGATTGAAGTAAGTTCCTCCAAGTTCTGTGATACCTGTTGCAAAAGAAAGAAATGTTCTTGTTGATGTCTTCTCAAAAAGAGAATAAAGTTTCTTTCCCTTTAAGCTGTCAGCATACTTTTCAGGATTCTTCTTCATATCCTGTGCTATATCTAAAATCTCCATTAACTCCTCAGCAGAGAAGTTGCTGAAGTTCAGCATATTCTTCATAATACGTACCTCTTTTAGGTTTATAAGTAAGAAGCAAGCTTCTCAGCCATATCTGTATGCTCCCAAGGAACATCGATATCTGTACGACCAAAGTGTCCGTAAGCAGCTGTCTGCTTGTAGATAGGACGACGAAGATCAAGCATCTTAATGATTCCAGCTGGTCTAAGATCAAAGTTCTCACGAACGATCTCAGTAATCTTCTCATCTGAAAGCTTTCCTGTACCAAATGTATCTATCATGATTGAAGTAGGTCTTGCAACACCGATAGCATATGAGAGCTGAATCTCACACTTATCAGCAAGTCCTGCTGCAACAATATTCTTAGCAACGTATCTAGCTGCATATGATGCAGATCTATCTACCTTTGTTGGATCCTTACCTGAGAATGCTCCACCACCGTGACGAGCATATCCACCGTAAGTATCAACAATGATCTTACGTCCTGTAAGACCTGAATCTCCGTGAGGACCACCAATTACGAAACGTCCTGTAGGATTGATGAAGTACTTTGTGTTCTCATCGATCATGTCCTTTGGAAGAACTGGATCAAATACATACTTCTTGATATCCTCATGAATCTGTTCCTGAGATACCTCAGCACTGTGCTGTGTAGAAAGAACTACAGCATCAAGTCTAACTGGCTTTCCAGCTTCATCATACTCTACTGTTACCTGTGTCTTTCCGTCTGGTCTAAGATATGAAAGTGTTCCATTCTTACGAACCTCTGTAAGCTTGAGTGCAAGCTTGTGAGCCATAGAGATAGGATATGGCATAAGCTCTGGTGTCTCATTTGTAGCATATCCGAACATAAGTCCCTGATCGCCGGCACCGATTGCCTCAATCTCCTCATCGCTCATCTGATTTTCCTTTGCCTCAAGAGCCTTATCAACTCCAAGTGCAATATCCTGTGACTGCTCATCAAGTGCAACCATTACACCACATGTATCACAGTCAAAACCATACTTTGCTCTGTCATAACCGATTTCTCTTACAGTATTTCTTACAATTCTCTGGAAGTCTACATTTGCGTTTGTTGTAATCTCACCCATAACCAGGACAAGTCCTGTTGTACAGCTTGTCTCACAAGCTACACGGCTGTTTGGGTCCTGACGAAGAAGTTCGTCGAGAACTGCATCAGAAATCTGATCACAGATTTTATCCGGATGTCCTTCTGTAACGGACTCGGATGTAAAAAACCTACGCTCCATTTTTTTAATCTCCCCTTAAAAAAATTAATTTATTGTACTACGCGTGGCTAGACGCCACAATATGATATTATATAAGATTTTTAGGCTTTTGTCACCTAAAACTATTTGATAACGCTATAAATATGTTGTCTTACAGTCTTGGCCTTGCCAGGAGCAAGCTCCTCATATCCAGATTCCTCTCCAGGAAGTGGAAGGTTTGGTGCATCGATCATCCAAGTAGATGGCTCTGGACAGAAGTATCCCTTCTCACCACCGTCATTCCAGATAACCCAAAATCTAAAGTTATCATCTACCTCATAGCGGATTTCATTTCCTGTTGCTACGTCTGTTGCTATAGCACCTCTGAAAGGAAGTCCGTCCACCTCATAGGTCTCACAGTTATAAACATCATTATTGATCACATGCTTAACAGGGATCATTGAACCTGTAAGATACTGTCTGTCATGATTATCAAGAGATATGAAATCACAAGTTGGCAGATTTCTCTGATTAAGTGGCCACTTATCTCCAATAGTTACAAAAAGACGAGTTCCAAGTGGTTCTCCGTTTGATGTAAATGGACCATTCATTGTTGTATGATTGCAGACACCATATGGAAGCTGTTTATCAGACATATTAGTTACTGTGAACTCATAATGCATTCCTTCATCTGAAAGTTTAAATGTAAATTCTGCTTTAAACTTAACTGGGAATGTCTCAAAGAAAGGATCCTTTTCATCATATAGATATTCAGTCTTGGCAATTGCTGTATCGCCAACCACTCTCATATCAACTACACTATGTTCTCTTTTATGAAGAAAACCATGAAGTGCATTATGTCCTTCTATATCTACAATAGGAAATGTGTACTCAGCATCGCTTGTCTTAAGGATTCCATCCTTAAGTCTGTTAGGATACAGAAGTGTTGGGAAACCATAAACCTCCGCACTGTTCTTAAGCTCTTCTATACTAAGACTATCGTCCTTTCTAAAAAAGTTGATATCATTTTCTACATCAACCATTGAGATTATATTGCTGCCAAGAAATGGCGCAATAGTTGCTGTATATCTTCCAGCCTTCAGCTGAATCACATCTTTATCTTTATACTTCTTAAGTTCTGATGTATATGCCATATTATTTCTCCTAAAATACTTTTCTTTAGAAAGAACCCCTCTACAGTCTTTCTGAAACCTTCTTCGCAAATGCTGCCTGTTCCTCAGCATCTGGCTCATTCTGTGGCCATCCTATCTTAAAGTCATCGCTGTCATATCTTGGGATAACATGTACATGAAAATGGAATACAGTCTGTCCAGCAGACTCTCCGTTATTCTGTACCACATTTATACCATCACAATTCAATTCATCTTTAAGAGCAGTTGCTATCTTCTTTGCAAGAGGCATAACCTTTGCACTAACAGCGTCATCAATCTCAAAGAGATTTGCATAGTGCTGCTTAGGCAGGATCAGCGCATGTCCCTTATTTGCAGGAGCTGCATCAAGTATTACTGTAAAGTCATCATCCTCATAAATCTTATTAGTAGGAAAAACTCCATTTGCGAGTTTGCAGAATATACAATCATCCTTAATCATAACAATTCTCCTTTTAACCTTGGGTTTATTCTGTAAATATTTCTAGGAACTAAAATTATATATCACGCTTCTATAAATGTAAACTACAATTCAACAGTGGCATCCAGTCCAGGCTTCATATTTATTAGTCTGAGTTTACCGCCCATCTTTTGAACAAGTTCATTCACTATGTAAAGGCCCAGGCCAGATCCTGGCTCACCCCCAACATTCTTTCCTCTATAGAACTTTCCAGTGATAAATGGAATCTCCTCCTCTGGAATTCCAGAACCGAAGTCACGGAAATGAATCCTTATATGCTGATCAGTTGAACTGTTCTCTTCTTCTGATAATAGCTCGAGTTTTATCTCAACACGAGTCTTTGCATATTTGTCAGCGTTGTTCTTCAGGTTCTCCATAACCTGCAGGAGTCTCTTGGAATCAGCATGAATCATTACTCGGCTGTCTTCACCGAGGGAATCTCTATCAGGAAGAATTATGTCAACCTCTTCATCCTCTACAAAAAGCTTTCTTACGTCCTTTCTCATAAAGTCTATAACATCGAAGGTCTCATCTTTTACCTCCAGTCTGTTCATCTCTGAGATGGAATGTAAGAACAGATCATTAGTGAGTCTTGAGACTTCATCGCACTTTTCCATAAGTATGGAAAGATATTTCTGTCTCTTCTCAGGTGTAGAATCCATATTTGCCTCAAAGGCCTCAGCATACGCCCTGATCGAAGCAACCGGAGTCTTGATATCATGGGAAAGTGTGGCTATTACAGTCTTATTATTCTCTATAGCAGTCTTCTCAGCATTTCTGGACTTTGATATCTCTTTACGCATATTTTCAAATGCCCAGGTGAAATCGCCAAAGAAGTTTCCTCTATCCATCTTTAGACTTGCATCCAGATTTCCCTTGGAGATTTCATTTGCAAATGACTTCATATCGTCAAATGGCTTCAGAACTCTGTAGTTTACATAACACGCCATAATAATGATGCCAACCACATTTACACCAACGAATATCCAAATCATCTGGATTCCTTTATATGATGTTCCTCCAGCCTCCCTGGCAAGACCTGATACCTCATCACACTTTTGCTTTGCCGCATCCAGGTCCCCGCTTAATATAAGGTTTTCTACCTCATTCATTTCCACAGAAATAGTGCCAGCCATGCTGCCATCTCCGGTAAATTCCTTCATATCTCCGCTAATACGGGAGATCACAAATCCTGCAACTATCAAAAGTATTATGGAATATACAAATACAAATAGTAGAAGTTTTTTATTCATCCAAAACATACCCCACTTTAAATACAGTCTTAATATGCTCAGGCTTCGAAGGATCATCCTCCAGTTTTTCTCTCAGCCATCTTATATGCACTGTAAGTGTTGATGCATCCACTTCACTGAACGCTCCCCATACCTCAGAAATCAGCTTGTCCTTTTCTACCGGCGTTCCCATATTCCGACACAGATAAGCCAGTAGATCAAACTCCTTAAGAGAAAGATTTATAGTCTTCTCCCCCTTCTTCACACTTCTTGAAGAGAGATCAACTTCAACATCGCCAAATGTTATCTTCTCCTGTTTTTCTTCGAAGCCATAGGTCCTCCTGATAAGGGCATTTACTCTCACAAGAAGTTCTTTCATAGAGTAAGGCTTTGGAAGATAGTCATCACCGCCTATTTCGAAGCCTGTAACCCTGTCATCCACATTTGTCCTTGCGCTGGCAAAAATAACAGGCACAGTAGAAACCTTTCTCAGTTCCTGACAGACCTCATAGCCTTCTCCGTCCGGAAGATTAATATCTAAAAGTATCAGATCAAACTTTCTATCAGTTAGCATATCAAAGGCCTCTTCAATTGAAAAAGCTTGTTCTACCCCATATTCATAGTTTTCCAGCATTTCTTTTGTAATATCAGAAAGAGCAAGATCATCATCGACAATAAGTATCTTTCTCATAAGCTTATTCTCCCAAAACAATATAAGTCAGCGGGGCAAAGCCCACTGACTTATTATAACATAAACTCTCTAGTTATTCTGTTATTAGTTCACGCGCGCTCAGCTTCTTTACCTTACGTGAAGCTATGTATCCAAAGACATAATAGCCAGCAATAAAAAGCAGGCAAGGCTTAAAGAAGAACCAGAAATCATATTCTAATTCAACATGTGATACACCGAACATAGCGAACAGCGACGATAGCATATCCGCCGAAAATAGACGTCCAAGAACCGCTCCTATTACAGAACTAATCATACAAACAATCATGAATCTGCAAGCGAACTGTCTTCTCACCTTGTTTATGCTAAAACCTGTAGCTCTATAGATTCCAAGGTCCGTTCTTTCCTGAATAAATGCCTTAGCAGATACCATGATTACAGTAATGAGCGCAAAGATAAAAGACAATGTATATATAGTGTATTCTGAAGCCATAGATGCAACATAGAACATATCCAGAAATTCGTTGGCATCCTTCTCGAAGTCATGAGCTTCTATATCTATATCATCACCATACTTTTCCTTTACCTCTTCGACAACCTTTTCTCCAACTGTGGCATCTTCCACAACCATTCCATACATTCCCAGCTGATTAATATTATACTTGTCAGTTGGATCCTCTTTAAGTCTGCTAAGACCATCCAACGACATACTGATAGCCTTTCCAGTATCGTTCATAGTCTGATAGATACCAACAACCATATACTCAGCTGTATAATCATTTCTACTTATTGTTACTTCGTCTCCAATATCAATATCAAGAAGATTCTTTACCTGATCAGTAATGACTATCTCATTGTCATACTTCACATCACGTCCCTTAACAAGTGATGAAAGTTCCTCTGGGTAAGCCTTAACCTGAGCCTGAATGTTTTCACCATTGACAGAAACATATATATGAGACTTATAAACTCTTCCTTTAATATCGGTATACTTTTCTACTATATCCTCTATATCCTTTACCGTACATTCTGGTTCCGCACCATTAAAAGCAAATTCTATATCCAGAAAAGGTTCTCCCATGGACTGAAGCGCATTCCTCGACTTTATAAAGCCACTCATCAGCTCCACAGTAATAATAGTAAAAACAAGAAGAGATGTTACAATAACAACACTAATATATCTCTTTGGTGCGGATGTAATCTGTCTGAGTCCCAGCCAGAATCCCATAAGTCCTTTTCTTACAGGCGCATTAAGTCGACTATCGAAGTAGAAATCTTCCCTTCCGTTGGATATTGCCTTTACTGGTGAAGTTCTTGAAACCTTTCTTGTAAAGATATAAATAAAGCAAAATGTTATCACAAACAGAAGTGCAGAAAAGAGAAGGGTCTCTGCTACAGGTACGCTCTTTCCAGGAAGTATAGCCGTAAGACTGAAGAACACACGACTAAGATACCTTTCTAATGGGATAGATATTACTACGCCTAAGATAATTCCAAATAATTCAACAGCCAGATACTCAAGTACATATATATATCTGATGGTCCTATCAGTAAAGCCCTGACTCTTGAGTATTCCTATATTTTTATAATCTATCTCCATCTCAGTGCTGATATTATGAGCAGCAACTATAAGGAAGACTACGAACAAAAGCACAGCAAATCCAGTAATTGCGGCAAGCATAATATTTATAAAGATACCTGTATAATGTTCAGAGGTTTCTCTCGTAATAACCATCTGACCTTTATCATTAAACTTAGTATCTAAGGTCAGTTCACGCAGGAATTTATCTGATGACTTATCTGCTTTTTCAGATGGATGAACAAAGACAGTTTTTCCATAGGCCCATTTATCATTATCAGGATCCTTAAAATTATCCAAAACCGAAGAATATATTTCATCAAAATCCTCATCACTAATATAAACAAACTTATAGCCTATTATAGATGAGCCCATAAATGCTTCCTGAACATAACCCTTAATGGTAAACTCCTTACCAGGCTGTCCAAGAAAATCCATAGTTATCTTGTCTCCAATATCCGCTGAAAGCTTATTTTGAAGACCATAAGGGACGTATATCTCCCCCTTCTGAAGCTTTAATTTAGAATACTCCTCACTACCTGGCATATATAAGGAATCAACCTTATCATTAAAGATAGGGAGCGTATCCATCATCTTACTAACAACGAATCCATTTCCATCTGTCTCATCGCCTACAGCAATATTCACTCCACACAGAGCGTCATAGCATTCAATAAAATCAACTGTATCCTCTGCTAAAACCTTATCCTTTAATTCGTCAGAGAAAGAATCATACTTAAAATAACTTGCAATAACACCTTTATCTTCTATCTCAAACGCTTTTTCCTTTGCAGATTCGTAGTTCTTCCTGACACCGATCATAGAAATGACGCTGACAACGATCAGCATAGTAAGAAGCATAAAACCGATCATTATACCTTTTCTATTTCTAATCCCCGCTTTAACAAGTGTGATAATTTCCATAGCAGCCACCTACCAGTCCAGAGACTCAAGCCAGGCATTTACCTGTGCCTCTCGAGCCTTCTTATCCTGAAGCAGATTTCCTTCAGAATCCTTCTCGCCGTAACGAGAAAGCTCCAGCTCACCAACTATATTACCGTCATCCAGGTAAAGTATCCTATTACCATGAAGGGCTGCTTTTATATCATGAGTGACCATTACAATGCTCTGTCCATTATTATTCAGTTCAGTCAAAAGATCTAAAACCTCTTTTGTGTTTCTTCTATTAAGAGCACCTGTTGGCTCATCAGCAAAAAGAATAGCAGGCTCATTTATCACCGCTCTTGCAATAGCACATCTCTGCTGCTCACCACCTGATACACGGGATGGAATATGAGTCTTAACATCTGAAAGTCCCATACGTTCTAGAAGTTCTTCGGCTCTCTTCTTTGTATCAGCCGCATTTCTTTCCTTATTTAAGTAACCTGTGACAGCCACATTTTCCAGTAAAGAAAGATTGCTTACCAGATGCATCTGCTGAAATACAAAGCCAAAATCCTTCACTCTTATATCACTCATCTTTTTCTCTTTTAAAGAAGTTATGTTAACCTCTTTTTCACCATGCTTATCCTTCTTACTAGCTGGTCTGGTATATATCACCTCTCCTGCAGTAGCCTTATCCATTCCAGAAAGTGCATATAACAGTGTTGATTTTCCAGAACCTGACGAACCCATGATAACAGTGAAATCTCCATCGTAAACTTCCATATTTACATTTGTAAGAACTGATGTGATCTCACCATTATTTGCAAATGACTTCTGAACATCCTTTGCTGACAGAATAGTAGTTTTCATTTCTCTCTCCTTAGTCTTATTTGGTTCCAAATATCTTTCGTTTATAGCACTGTTATACCACCGGACTTATTAAGAAGTCCTTAAGCATGAACATGATATCAAAACATGTAGCAGATACTTTTTATTGTTTTTTACCCATATCTATAATATAATCATTTTATCTGCGGCGCCAAATGTAATCAATACTAAAATCGCTTACAAGTGACGTCGCAACACTTATCATTTTTTAAGAAAGGGAAGGTGCTAACGCATGAAATTCGGTTACTTTGATGACTCTAAAAGAGAATACGTCATCACATCCCCAAGAACTCCTTATCCTTGGATCAACTACCTTGGAACAGAAGGATTCTTCTCACTTATTTCCAACACAGCAGGAGGATATCATTTCTATAAAGATGCACGTCTTCGTAGAATAACACGTTATCGTTATAACAATATCCCTGTAGATATGGGTGGACGTTATTTCTATATTAATGATGATGATACAGTATGGAATCCAGGCTGGTCTCCAGTAAAGACTGAGCTTGACTTCTATCAGTGCCGTCATGGTATGGGATATACAATAATTACTGGTAAAAAGAAAGAGCTTAAGGCTGAGGTTACATTCTTCGTACCTCAGGGCGAAAATGCAGAAATCCAGAAGGTTGTTCTCAAGAACGAAGGAACTGCTCCAAAGAGCTTCACACTCTTCTCATTCCTTGAGTGGTGTCTGTGGAACGCTGAGGACGATTCAACAAACTTCCAGAGAAACTTCAATACTGGTGAGGTTGAGGTTGAAGGATCAACACTCTTCCATAAGACAGAGTACAAAGAGCGTCGTGATCACTTCGCATTCTACACAGTAAATGCTGATATCGACGGCTATGATTGTGATAAAGAGAGCTTTATGGGTCTCTACAACGGATTTGACAGACCTGATGCTGTATTTGCAAATGCTTCAAATAATTCAAAGGCTGACGGTTGGTCACCAATCGCTTCTCACTCACTCAAGATCACACTTGCTCCTGGTGAGGAGAAGGTTCTCGTATTTATGCTTGGTTATGTTGAAAATGGTGCTGACAAGTGGAACGCTGACGGCAGCATGAACAAGTCTAAAGCATATGCAATGATTGAAAAGTACAACACTGCAGAGAAGGTTGACGCTGCATTCGCTGAGAATGTAAAGATGTGGGATGATCTTCTTTCTAAGTATACAGTTAAGACTCCAGACGAAAAGGTTGATCGTATGGTTAACATCTGGAATCAGTATCAGTGTATGGTTACATTCAACATGTCAAGAAGTGCTTCATACTTCGAGTCAGGTATCGGACGTGGTATGGGCTTCCGTGATTCTAACCAGGATCTTCTTGGATTCGTTCATCAGATTCCTGACAGAGCTCGTGAAAGAATTCTTGACCTCGCTGCTACACAGTTCGAAGACGGTGGATGCTTCCATCAGTATCAGCCACTTACTAAGAAGGGAAATGATACTCTCGGCGGTAACTTCTCTGATGATCCAATGTGGATGATCATGTCAACAGCTGCTTATATCAAGGAGACAGGTGATTACACAATCCTTGATGAGCAGGTTCCATATAGAAATGATGAATCACTTGCTCAGCCAATGATGCATCACTTAAAGCAGTCCTTCTACAAGGTTGTTAAGGAAGTTGGTCCTCACGGACTTCCACTTTCAATGAGAGCTGACTGGAACGACTGTCTGAACCTTTCATGCTGGTCTGATACACCAGGTGAATCTTTCCAGACATACACATCACCTAAGTATGGTGATAAGGGATTCTCAGATGTAGCTGAGTCAATCTTTGTTGCTACACTCTTCACTTATACAGGTCCTGAGTATGTTGCTCTTTGCAAGTACAAGGGTGATGAGGAAGAAGCTGCTAAGGCACAGGCTGAGATCGATAAGATGAAGGAAACAATCAAGAAGTTTGGTTGGGACGGCGACTGGTTCATCAGAGCTTACGACGACCTTGGACGTAAGGTTGGTTCTAAGGAATGTGAAGAAGGAAAGATCTTCATCGAGCCACAGGGCTTCGGTATCATGTCAGACATCGGTAAGGAAGATGGTTGGGACAAGAAGGTTATCGATGCAGTTGAAGAAAGACTTGGCTGCAAGTATGGTCTTGTTCTTAACAACCCTGCATTTACAAAGTACTATATAGAGTATGGTGAGATTTCAACATACCCTGCTGGATATAAAGAGAACGCTGGTGTATTCTGCCACAACAATGCATGGATGATCTGTGCTGCTGCTTATGCAGGACAGGGCGACAAGGCATTTGACTGGTATTCACGTATCGCTCCTGCTTTCCTTGAGGATATCTCAGATCTTCATAGAACAGAGCCATATGTATATGCTCAGATGGTTGCTGGTAAGGATGCTGGACGTCAGGGTGAGGCTAAGAACTCATGGCTTACAGGTACAGCTGCTTGGAACTTTGTAGCTATCAGCCAGTACATCCTCGGTATCACACCTGATTGGGATGGTCTTAAGGTTGATCCATCTATCCCAGCAGCTTGGGACGGATTCAATGCTACTCGTCAGTTCCGTGGCGACACATATGAGATTGAAGTTAAGAATCCGAGCCACGTACAGAAGGGTGTTGCTACACTTACAATCGACGGCAAGGCTGTTGATGGTTGTGTAATCCCATTTGTTGGTGACGGTGCTACTCACAAGGTTGAGGTAGTTCTTGGCTAATCAACAAGATAATTAATTGCAAACTAAAAGAGTGTTTTCATAAATTTGAAAACACTCTTTTTTCTTACCATTCAATATAAATAAGTACTAACTAAATATAGAACTCTGTAGTAAGTTTTCTGTTCCCCTCTTCATCGTTCAGAATAACAAGAATCCTTCCTTCTTCACGATAAATATAAGGCTTTATCACATCCCCCAGCACAGACTGCATCTTTATCTCTGCTCTGAAATGCTTTACATCAATTTCTTCTGGTATTACAGACTTAGCCAGAGCTACATACTGTCCATTATTAACATGGTGATTGGTATCCAGGTTATCAGCTGTTACGACTATAGGAGTCTCCTCCTGCATCTCGCTTACATCAGGAGCCTGTATTCTTCCTTTAAGAACCGCTAAATCAGAATTATCATTTACATACTCATCAAGGCCAAACTCTTCAAAACGTTCCTCTATTGGAGTAACAAGTCCGTATACTTCTATCTCCTTCTCAGGAACATTCTTCTCAGGAAGGTTCTTAATAACATTTACATAGGCCCATTCAGACATTGCATAAACCAGAACGTCTCCATCAGAGCCATCGCTATTCACAGTTCTTATAGTAAAACTTCTTTTTCCGACAAAATACTTAAAACCGCATGCCCAAGTTGTCACCTTAATCTGCTCACAGTACTTTGGTCTTCTCACAACATGGATCTGCCAGCCTGTAAGCATCCAGGCTGTATTATGCTCCTTAAGCCATTTTAGTCCTATTCCACCATCCTCAGCCTCAAAGGTACAACAATCCTGAAAATAATTAATTATAGATACAAGACTGGCCTTCTTATCCTCAGCTAACTCACTATATCTTACTCTGGTATTATATGAATACATAACTCTCCTTAAACTAGTAACACATGTAAATCTACCATTTTTTCACAAAAAATGTGACAAAGCGCGGACAGCACCTTGTCACGTTTAAATCCTTAGTAATCTTCTTACTCTTCTACGCCAAGCTCTTTGAGAATACGGATAAGATCCTCTATGGTCTCAATCTCTGCTTCTCGCTCTGTTGGCATCTCAATGTTGAACTCATCCTCCAGCGCCATAACCAGGTCATACAAATCAAGTGAATCCAGGGCCAGATCGTCTTTAAATGAAGTCTCAGGAGTTATATCCTGTGGCTGTACTGAAAGCTGATCCATCATAATCTCTACAAGTTTATCAAATATCATAATACTTCACTCCTTATTCAAATAAACTAATGATGGTATATAGTTCTTTTCAGAACCATATATAACTTCATGTTATAAAATAAATCAGTGGCTGAATCGCTCCAGCCACTGATAACATACAATAACGTATTACATATGTCAACACTTACTCGTAACGAAGTGCATCGATTGGTGAAAGTCTTGCAGCTCTTCTCGCTGGGTAAAGTCCAAAGACAATACCTACAAGAGTTGAGAATACAAATGACACCACGATCATCATTATTGGAGGATCAACACTCACCGAAAGGAATGCATAATTCTCATTATTTGCAATAATCGCCTTTGCAACAAGAGCAATTACTCCACCATTCAGAAGTCCAAGAAGAATTCCTAAAATTCCACCAATAGCACATATTAGTACTGACTCTACTAAGAACTGAGACTCAATTGTTTTATTCTTAGCACCAAGAGCCTTTCTAATACCTATTTCCTTAGTTCTCTCTACAACCGATACCAGCATAATATTCATAACGCCAATACCACCAACAATAAGTGAAATAGCTGATATAATTGAAATAATTACTGTAATAATATCTAGTGCATTACTTATAGTTTTCAGCATCTCATCAAGACTTTCAGAATACAGATAATATTCACTATCTTTATCCTTTTGCGATTCGAAATAATCAATTATTCCCTGTTTAAGTGTTGTACTATCTACTCCAGGAGCACTATTAATAATTAATGAGTATCCATTTCTTTTATTTTCAGCTACATCATTTAAATCCCAAGCATAACTTACAGGAATGATCATATCCGTAAGCATATCTTTTTCTGGTTGTTTTACCTGACCAGTAAGACTAGTCTGCTTTTTATTAACCTCATATACACCAATAATATAAGCTGTTATAACAGTACCATCAAGTGTCTCAACTTCTATCTTTTCTCCGATAGGATCTTCCATATCATTGAGTGCATATTTTACAAAGTTATCTGAAACAACACAAACCTTCCTATTATCAAAACTATCCTGGTATTCTAAGTCTCTACCCATGATAATCTTGGTGTTGTTCATCTCACAATATCCTTCAGAATAGCCAGTAACAGATACTGTTTTCTTATTATCACCAAAAGGATTTCTATCATCCCCATAGAAATAATTAGCTCCGCCAACGCCTTCCGTGAGCATTACAGAAGTAATCTGACCATCAAAGGCCTTTTTAAATTCATATGTATTCTCAAGACTAAACTCTACAGGAACTTCTGGAGCAACGTCCTCTTCACCCGTATAAATCCATTGAAATCCCATAAGTGTTGTTGATTGAATATCATTAAATGTCTTCGACATTGTTTCCTTTAGTGAAGAGCCAAGTGTAGATATGGTTATAACTGCGCTGATACCTATAATAATACCAAGCATGGTAAGTATAGAACGCATCTTGTTAGACTTAACGCAAGACCACGCAAGTCGGAGGTTTTCTGCAAATGACATTAGTTTTCTCCTCCTTCCTGTGAACTCGTCTCAAGACTCATCTTATCCGCATCAGGATCCATCTTACGAGCAGCTCTTCTCATCTCGAAAAGTTCATTCACTGCATCCTTCATTATATATCCATCGCTGATGGTTATAACACGCTGTGTTTCTGCCGCAAGCTCCTTACTATGAGTAATTAGAACAATTGTCTTCTTTTGCTCATCATGTAACTTATGGAATATATCCATAATCAGGTGTCCAGTTTTGGAATCCAGAGCTCCAGTAGGCTCATCGGCTAGTATGATGGATGGATCACATGCAAGCGCACGAGCTATAGCAACTCTCTGATTCTGACCACCAGAGAGCTCATTTGCCTTGTGCTTATATCTTGCCCCCATACCAACCATCTCCAGGAGGTACATAGCCTTATCTCTTCTTTCTGCTCTGGACATTCCTGCATACATAAGTGGAACCTCAACATTCTCTACGGCAGAGATACGAGGAATCATATATGCACTCTGGAACACAAATCCAATCTGTTTATTTCTAATCTCGCTAAGTCGATCATCATCCATTTCGGAGATATCTTCACCAGCAAGGAAGTACTGACCTGATGTAGGTCGATCAAGTGCTCCGATGATATTCATCATAGTTGATTTACCGGAACCGGACTCACCAACCAATGCAACGAACTCGCCATCGTGCACCGTAAGATCTATATCATGAAGTATATGCAGCTCATTTTCCATACCTTCATAGTATTTCTTATTGATGTGCTGCATTTCAATTACTTTACTCATTATGCACACATCCTTTATTTATCTTCTGTTGTTTCTTCTTCTGTATCTTTATCTTCGACAACGCTTCCATCCTTAGAATCAGCGTCCTTTTCCTTAATACTTACAATTCCGCCCTCTGTTACTGTCATTGGATAAACAATAACTTTATCGCCAGGCTCAAGCTCACCACCAGTTACCTGAACATAATAATCTCCGCTCATTCCTTTTGTTATAGTCTTCTTTACAACTGTATACATTCCATTTCCAGCTTCCTCAGCAACATATACGTAATCACCTTCGGCACTTGCAGAAATAGCAGTATATGGAACTGCATTTGTTTTCATCTCTTCACCAGTTGAGATTCTTGCTTTAACCTTCATACCAAGAAGCATATCAGTATAATCTGTAACAACAAGCTTTGCTTTAAATGCATTGTCAACTGCAGCTGCAGCAGTCTGTGATGATGAACTAGCTGAGACAGCCGTACTTGGTGCAGCGAAATCATTTATTGATTCAACCTTACCTGTACCAGTCACATTTTCAAGTGCACTGTTAGAAAACTCAACTTCCATGCCTTCATTTACAAGGAAGATATCTTTCTCTTTAATCTCAACATTAAGCTCCAGGTTCTTATCATCCATAATAGTCATGAGCTGACCTGTTGCTACAGCGCCCTCAGCAGCCTGAATATTTGTAACAATACCATCGATAGGTGCTATTACAACTGTCTTATTCTTCATGTCATAGTAAGATGCAAGCTGAGATGCTGTTGCAGAATATGAAGATGTATTGTTAATAATTGTAAGATCAGCACTATCCTTAGCTGTAGTATAGCTTTCTGATGCAGCAGCTGCTGTATCACTATAAGAATCTGTTGCTGAATAATATGCATACTGCTTTGCATACCATGTATCACTTGCAGTATCAAGAGCGGCCTTTGCTGCCTTAACAGACGCATTATTCTCTATAGCATCTGTGCTTGTTGCAACCTTTGCTGCCTTTTCATACTCTGAATTATATGTTGCAAGCTTTTCATAATAATCTGTATCAGCATCATCAAATGCTTTCTTTGCTTCACTTATTCCCTGATTTGCACTATCAAGTGTTCTGCTATTAGAAGAAGCAGTATTACTAAGTGTATGATTAGCCTGCTCAATCTGCTTAGCTGCAACTCTGTCGGCGTCTGAAGCCTGCGCCTCAAGATCAGAGATCTTTGTCTCAATCTCAGAATCATCTATAATACAGACAACATCGCCTTTCTTTACATGATCACCAACGCTGACTTTAATCTCTTCAACAGGATACTGAAGAGTTGTATATACTGTCTCTGTATTCTGACTTTCTACTGTACCTGTTGTATCTACATAAGTAGACATATCCTTTTCACCATAGGCTTCAACAAGGGTTCCATCTCCAAGAAGTGTATCCTGTGCTGTCTTAACAGCTGATTTTACCTTAATAAAACCATAGACAATAACACCTACAACAACAGCTGCAATAGCAAGACCAATAATAAGTCCTTTCTTGCCCTTCTTTTTGCCAGTCTTCTTGCCATACTGTTCGTTCCAATTTACCTTCTTTGGAGCTTCAGTAGAAGTTTGATTAGTTGTCTGTTCGCTCATTTTAAATTCCTTCAACCTTTCTTTTGCATTTAGTTTTCTTACATAAACATAAAAATATTTACGAAACTTAAAAACTTCGTAAATAGTATCATATCTAGCAAAATCATTCTATATGCAAATCTTAAATTTTTCCTTAAGATTACCTTAATTTAGCAACATATTGACGAATAATGTCGCGAACCGTCAATATATTGTTGTAAATGGAAAGTGCAGTGGGGACAGACCCCACTGCACGTCAGATTGTCCCCGTCTACACTTCAATCTCCGCAGAGATGACTATTTCAGGAGTCTCCCCCTGTTTTATTCCTTGAATTATAATCTTTGAAAGAGTCTGTTTATCAGGAGTATAGCACGCCTCAAAAGCGTACCGATCCACCATTTGCTCCTGCATAAGTGCCTCTACCATGTTGTCGTAATAATCTTTAAGCTCCTTAACCTCCGGAGGAAGAGCAATATACTCAGTGGTTTGATCAGCAAATGCTATCGGCACCGTTCTTGTTTCGATGTATTCTTCTCTCTTACGAGATTTACTAACCTTAAGCTTATAGAAACATTCTTCCTCAAAATCCCAAGGACTAAAGCTTCCTATCAATGGATATACATTTACTAGTACATTATCTCTGATAACCCAGCAGAGAATTACTCTTGGCTCTACATCCGTATATCTGTCCGCCATACCTTTATGAGCTCCCGTTACATCTGCCGTAACATTATAAGCTATTACCTCTTCATCTTTTGGCGGGAATATCTCTATAACAAATGGATTAAGAGCCTCCTTTATACCTCTGTCTAGAGAGACATGATCCAGTTCTAGAAGAGACTCTATCTTTTGGATCAACTCATCTTGAATCAATTCTGCAGTACCATCAAAAGAGTTAAGACATTTGCTTACATAAGCATCATCCACATCCCTCTTTACTTGTACTGATAATTCTTTATCATAGGTTTTCGAATAATGCTTTCCTTTATCCAGACTAGTATTGCCTCGGCCTTCATTACCTGTATCAAGAAAAGTCTTATATCTTTCATCTAATACCTTAGCCAGTTTCTCAAATGTCCCCCAGGAAAAAGCATGACAGAATTTTACAGGAATACCCTTTTCATCTCTTTGAGTAACATATCTATAGTAATCAAATACATATTTATTTCTATTAATATCCGCTTCCCGCCTAAGTATCATATTCTTAGCAGGGTGCGTAAAGCTAAGGGCTTTTGAATCAGGAATAGTAAGATACCAATCCAAAAATGGCTGAACGCTTGGAACAACATCAGATTTTCTTAAATTATTTTTTAGATACGTTTTTACAAATGTTGTTGGAGACGATCCCCATTTATCTTTATCGAAATGCTTTTCTATAAGTGTCATATCATTATTGAAACGCTTTTTGAAATATGCACTTGTATATCCACGAGTCACGAGCCATGTAATAAAGTAAGTCACCTCATTTGCAGCATATTCTTCGATCAACTTTTTATCTTCACCACCAAGCTGCTCAGGAGTTTTGCTCTTCAGATATAGATACTCTTCTGTAGCTTTTTTACGGAGACTCTCCATATCAAAACCATGAAACTTAAGCTGCAAATTATTATTCCTCTGCCACTCACTTCTAACTGCATCACCTGAAGCTCCTAATGACCTACCAGCACATTTGAAAATAAGAACGATCATAGCAAAGATAAAGATTGCCAAACCAAAGAAAGTATAATATGCAGAGTGAGGAACATCTTCTTTAGTTAATAGCACTCCGATAAATACACAGAATATAGCTATCTTCATAAGAAGTCCCGTAAGCAGAACAGGTTTTTTCTTCTTCGCGGTTCTTACCATACCCCCGATTGTTGTTGAAAGAAATAATATATCTGAAATGCCTAAATCATACATTCGAACTATATCATTTCTATTCGCTTCGGAAATGTTATTCCCTGTATAGAAATAAACTAAACTACAAATAAACGTGACAAGCACAACCCCTTCCGGAATCAGACAGATTCCCAGAAAGATGTACCTTGTCACGTCAGCAGGCGTTAGTTTTTCTTTTTTCTTCTTTTTATTATTTCCCATTAATCTAACTGCATTATAATATTACGATTAAGTCTCTTGTAGAAATAGAATGATATTGCAAATGACATTCCTTCTGCTATAGGAAAAGCCCACCAAACATTCTGAACATTTCCTGTTTTTGAAAGAAACCATGCTACAGGTATTAAAACTACAAGCTGTCTACCAATAGATACTATAAGTGAATACTTACTCTTTGAAAATGCCTGGAACATAGATCCCATAGCAATACATAGGGCTGCTATAGGAAATGACAGACTAATGATTCTAAGAGCTGGAATTCCAATCTGGAGCATATAAGCTGTTGGCTTAAAAAAACTAAATAACTGTTTTGGAATTGCCCAGAAGATAATAGTTCCAACAGCCATAATAGATATGGCAAGCACCATTCCAAAGTGTACTGACTCCTTTATTCTCGCCTTACTTTTAGCGCCATAATTATATGCAAGGACTGGAATAAGTCCGTTATTAAGTCCAAAAACAGGCATAAATATAAAACTCTGGAGCTTAAAGTAAACACCGAACACAGCAACAGCTGTAGTTGAAAAGACAACAAGTATCTTGTTCATACTATAGGACATAACAGATCCAATTGCCATCATAAGTATAGAAGGAATACCAACTGCATATATCTTTCCAATCGTCTTCCAGGATGGCTTAAACATCTTCTTTACAGAAAGCTGAATATCAACATTATACTTAACATTAAGTATGAGTCCAATAATTGCAGCTACTGTCTGTCCCAGTACAGTTGCAAATGCGGCGCCAATAACACCAAACGCAGGAATACCAGCAAAACCAAATATAAAGATAGGATCAAAGATAATATTGATTATCGCTCCAGCCATCTGTGAGATCATACTAAGATGAGTACGTCCTGTTGACTGCAGGAGTCTTTCAAATGTCATCTGAAAGAATACTCCCAATGAAAGAGTACAACATGTATACAGGTAACCTGCACCCATATTGATAATAATTCTGTCATCAGTCTGAGACGCAATAAATGGCTCTGCAATAAATATACCTACAGCAATAAAAACTATAAAACTGAGGAGTGTTAATAGCAGTCCGTTGTTTGCCGCTTTGTTCGCACTCTTCTGTTTCTTCTCACCTAATGCCTTTGAAAGCAAAGCATTTATACCTACTCCTGTACCACTACCAACCGAGATGATCATCATCTGAAGTGGAAATGCCATAGTAACAGCTGTAAGAGCATGCTCACTTAGCTGTGATACGAAAATACTATCTACTATATTATAAAGGGCCTGTACCAGCATAGATATCATCATCGGAAGGGACATGGAAACTATAAGCTTCTTCACAGGAAGGGTTCCCATCTTATTATCTTTAGCCGGTTCCTCTTCTTCACCATCAATATCTGTTCTTTTGTCTAAATATGTTTCATCTAAATTTTCCATCTTAAAACTCTAATCTTTCTCTAATTTCATTTCTTTCTTTTATCAAAACTTATTCATTTATAAACTGTTACAGCAGGTTTGTCAATTGACCATAACATAGAAAAAAAGACAAGCAGCCGTCGGCCACTTGTCCTTTTTTACAATATATCATTTAATTTACTATAGATCTTTAAAATGGAACTGACTCTTACCAGTTGCATAATCACCAACTATCTGTCCATGTCCAACGATCTTATACTTATAGGTTACAAGACCTTCAAGACCAACTGGTCCTCTGGCATGAATCTTACTTGTACTGATTCCAACCTCGGCACCAAATCCATAACGGAATCCATCAGCAAATCTTGTTGAACAGTTCTGGTAAACTCCAGCAGAATCAACCAGCTGCATAAACTTCTCAGCTGTTTCTGCGTCCTCAGTGATGATAGCATCCGTATGATGAGAACCATGAAGATTGATATGATCTATAGCCTCATCCACATTATCTACAAACTTAGCAGAAACGATAAGTGCAAGATATTCCTTGAACTCTGACTCATCTACAGATTCATACTCAAGGTTTGTATCTGTAACAAGATCTGTCACTTCCTTAGTTCCGCGAAGTTTGATACCTGATTCCGCAAGAGCAGCAACAAGCTTTGGAACGAACTCATTCTTAATCTTATCATCTCTATGAAGAAGTAATGTCTCAACCGCATTACAAGCAGCTGTATACTGAGTCTTTGCGTCAATGATGATCTTTATAGCCTTATCAAAATCTGCATATTCATCAACATATATGTGACATATTCCATCGGCATGACCCATTACTGGAATATGAGTATTATCCATAATATATCTTACAAATGCATTTGATCCACGTGGTATAAGAAGATCAACAAGGCCATCGCACTTAAGCAGCTCATCTATCTCATTATGCTGCTCAACCTGGAGCATGCATCCTTCTGGGAATCCCGCCTCAAGAACAGCATCATAAATAATGCCGAAAAGAATTCTGTTAGAAAATGTAGTCTCTTTTCCACCCTTAAGAACTGGACAGTTACCACTTCTAATGCAAAGTGATGATATCTGAACCAATGCATCAGGTCTTGCCTCGAAGATTACACCGATAACACCAATAGGACAAGTGATACGTGTAAGTCTAAGCCCCTCATCCATCTCTCTATCAAGAGTAACCTTTCCGATAGGATCCTCAAGTGTTATTAGCTGATTAATACCTGCTACAACATCACGAAGCTTTCCCTCATCGAACTTAAGTCTCTTAACTATAGCATCTGCAACTCCATTTTCTGCTGCAGCAGCAAGATCCTTCTTATTCTCAGCAAATATCTCATCCTGTCTTTCCACCAGCTTTTCAGCAATCTTAGCGAGAGCTGCGCATCTAGCCTCATTGCTAAGTGCAGCAACAAGTGGAGCAACCAGTTTCATCTTTCTTACTTCATCTCTAACAACCATAATATCAATTCCTCTTAATCAATTACTTCAATATTTTCTATATTATAATGTTTTAACACCTTTAATACATTTTCGTCAATCACTTCTCCAGCAACCACTGGCGCAACCGCCGGAGGACAACCGACCATAGTATCCGCAGCCACCTTCCCTATAAGCTTATCACTCACTCTTTCAGTATGATGAGACAAATACATTATCTCATAAGGCTGATACCTCACTTCTGGGAGTCCAAATGATATCTCGAAGGCGTGTCCCTTCTTTCGAAGCTCCTGAGAAGGTAAAACCTGAGTCACAAGTCTTTCCATAATTTCAGAAAATCTATCAAAATCTCCAGGATATTCATTATAAGGCGACCACATAGTTACAAGATATTCCGGGTCTGCATATTCACACTCAATACCTTCCTTACTTAGTATCGATAGAATACTAAGTCCTTCAGCATTTGACTCACTAAAATCTATAGTAAGCTTTAATGGTTCGTCACCATAAAGACTATATCCCATAGAAGAAATATCCTTCTTTAATGAATCGACCCTTTTTACAGTCTCCTGATACTCCTCCCTGTTGATTCTGGTTAAAGCCTGATCCAAGGATTCAAGAATCTTATAGGACGGACTGGTTGAGCCAAACATCAGAAGAGCTTTCCTTACCGTCTCTTCAGAAAAGAGTTCTTCTCTAAGATGTAGATATGCTCCACCTGTAAGTACAGGCAAGGTCTTATGCGCCGAATCTGAGACTAGATCAGCCCCAAGTGTTATTGGATGTAAATCATTTCCTTCACTATCCAGCATTAGTTTTAAATATGCACCATGGGCATTATCAACCAAAAGAGGCAGATCATATTTATGAGCTATCTCAGCCAGACCTTTAATATCAAGGATATTTCCCAGATAATCCGGTGAAGTTATGTAAACTGCGACAACCTTTGAATCACTTTCCTGCTTTAATTCATCTTCCAGTTCCTCTGGTAGGATATCACATCTACAAAGTGAATAAGTCTTTCTTTCAGGGAGAATCCATTTGATATCAAAGTCTAAAAGCATGGAGGCATAGATAAAGGATTTATGCGCATTTCTTGTAGCCAAAATAACTGGTCTTGCCTTTTCTCCACTATTCTTTAAATAGTAGTTCTTTACCGCAAGATAACACATAGCCTTTATCATTTGCGAAGATCCTTCAGTTCCATAAAAAGTTCTCCACGCACCAAAAAGCTTGGTGGCCCGACTCTCACTCTCAGCAATGATACCCGATGCCTCATAAAGGCTATCGGCGCCAGTTACTTCTGTAATATCCCCATCATAACCAAAGGCGCCTTTATGCCCAGGCATATGAAGGCGCACTTTGTTACTTTGCGTATAGTCCTCAATGAAATCTTTCACAGGGCTCTCTATAAAGTTTTTATCTTTACTTTCTAACATATTAATTATTGTTCTGCTGCTTTGGTCTCTTATCAACCTGCTTACGAACGAAGTTATCGAAGTAATTCGTAAGCCTGAAGCTTCCCTTTACAACAAAGTCAGAAGCCTTAGTTCCTTTGTGAACACTGACAGTTTTGCCCTTCATAGAAAATGCAACGACCAGTGCCGCTATGATAGCAACCACTCCTGTTCCAATAACTCCTTTATCTGCAAAATTACCTGTTGCCGCCATAATACCAAGCAATATTCCCCAAACAACTGCAAGAACTCCGAAAAGAACACCAAAGAACTTGCCCTTACTATAAGGAACATCTCCAACTAGCTTACCAGTCTGGCCATTCATGGCAAACACATATTTATTTCCATTCCATACTGTATTCAGAATCCATACTGGATACAGTGCATACTTATAATATCCATTATATTTATAGAAGTTTCCGGCAGTCTCACGAACTGAATTATATCCCTTAACTTCATTCTTTAACAAATCCTTTGCAGTCTGCTGCATTCTCTCATCAGCTCTCACCTGACACTCTGCTGGTGATACATCATACTTGTTTGCCATATATCCAGCCATATATGCTGAACTATATGGAACTGCAGCGCTTACATCATAAGGCTCGATAGAATCCATAAGGTTATCATCCATCTGCTTAGATGCATCAGCTGGTACATTTGCGAATACCATATCTCCTTCACGAAGAAGATCATAATATTCTGTCTCAGTGTAATCATAGCTGGCGTCTGATGACTTATGAACCTTGGTAGCTTCGAAACGTGCACTTGCATGACACTGTGCATCGAAAAGCCAGAATGGAACATATATTCCCTTCAATTCCTTAATATGATTTCCAGACTTAAATGCTGCAGGTGCAAGCTTGATACTATTAACATGATTACGAAGCTTCTGCTCTGCCGCTTTTCTATCAAGTTTAAATGGAATCACTAGATCAGGTTTTAACGAACCTTCGAACTTACTTGAAATTACGATAGGATTATCGCAGTAAGGACACTTAGTTGAAGCCATAGTCTGGTCTCCTACTACCTCACCACCACAGTTCTTACATTCATAGACAACAAGCCCTTCACCCTGAACATCCCAGGTATCAGTCTTTGCCTGATACTGCTGTTCTCCAGAAACAGCTGCTGCCTGTTCAAACTGTGCTACAGCAAACTCAGATCCACAAGATGTACAAACCATCATCTGCTTCTGAGAGCTAAATTGTAGCATACCCCCGCAGTTACTACATTTGTAATTATTGATTTCCGCCATACCAAAACCTTCCTTTCTCTTTGGTGACAGGGGAGACTGTCATACACTCCTATTTTACATGAAACCAGTAATGAAATAAAGAAAAATCTTGTATAAATGGAAGATTTTTGATATAGTGTCTACAGGTGTGTGCCGTGAGCGCACAGGCTACATAATCTCATCTTTGACAGTTTTAAGGTGTAAAATTAGCCGCAAATCCACTATTTACAATGGGTTGCGGCTTTTAGATTTTTATTGTGAAATGCGTAATACCTTGAAAAAAGATGCATCACTT
>Ga0129306_1000380_pt1 | contig 71765 bp, 58 predicted proteins | sample P827metagenome_FD_94438 | JGI IMG/M metagenome (GOLD analysis project Ga0129306, IMG submission 94438) | Capybara group fecal microbial communities from Wisconsin, USA - P827 metagenome | ecosystem: Host-associated > Mammals > Digestive system > Large intestine > Fecal | place: USA: Wisconsin... | reverse complement strand
TTTTCCTGCTGGACAATGACATATGTGAAAAGTCCAGGAATGACAAAAAAAGGCAAGATTAACACTGAAGCAGGAAGGTTTAGAAGTGTTAATGTTAATGTTAAAGCAATTTCTGCCACTGAAATGAACATTATGAGCATTGCTAAAACTTTACTTACCTCTGTAAAAATAGCCCCACTAAGCAAAAATTCCTGCAATTTAGATAAATGTTTTTCCGGTATAATATTTTCCAAAAATATTGCTAAATCATTGATTATATTAAATTTCATAAAATAATATTGGACTTCAAAGCATATAAAGTGTTAGTTATTTTCTAAATCAATTTTACAAGGTAAAGACAATATTTAAAACCTAAAATTATTTTTCTTAATTTTAGAATATCTCATCGCAACAATATTAAAACTCAAAATCTATGTTAATCTCAAACAAATTCTCAGTTTGAGCCAGTGCATTTACCAGTCTTTCATCCAAATCAGCATTATTGTCTCCGTAATCAATTTCACCGAATTCCTCTCGAACTTGAAAAGCCAACCGGTCTTCATCCAAACTAAATTCCGCATCACAATTGCCAGTATTTCCACGAGCATCAATCCTAATCCATTTATCTCCATTGAAAACAGTGTTTAAAGCATGAACAATGTGACCCTGACTGTCATCCTCTGCTATTGTCAGAAGCTGATAGCTGATTCCAGACGGAATGCCATTTGCCCGTAGAAGCGCTGCAAGAAGGCATGATTTTACCCAACATATTCCAGTTTTATTTATCAATGTATCACTGGCGGTTTTTGAAACTATATTTGTCCCAATATCCCATGAGTGGGGAATTTCATCTCTAACAAAGAAATAACTTCGTTTTATATAATCAGCATCATCAGTTGACTGATTTTTTAATTCAGAAACCTTTTCTTGAATATGAGGATTCGTATAATCGATACTTGGTGTTTCAGTTAAATACTTGTCCATAAACATCACCTAAAACCTATATGGGAAATTACCCTTATTTTTAAATTTCAATTGCAACCATCGGGCTAAAATTGGTTCAGATATTTGATATCTTTCACTTCAAATTTGATTAACCATTATACAGTCCAAAACATATATTATCAACTATAATATATTTGCGGATGTATTGCAAATGATAATACCTAAACCATATATTACATATCACAATACATTTCGGAACAAATTGTAATCAATAATATGTTTCTAGCACTTAAAAAAACTACCAATCTTAGATGAATCAAAACCACAATTCATCACACCATTATAATCTGGCGCACCATTAAGACAATTCCCATAGATGGAAAAACATTCACTATCTTAAACAACCAATTGGAATAATTTTTACTCCATCCTTTCGAGTATATGCAAATTTTCCCCCAGTAATTATTGCTAAAAAGCTAGGTTTTCTCATTCCATTTTCTAAATTCTTTTTATTTATCAAATTATTTATTTTTAGTAAATTTTGAGCTCCCTTTTCTTCTTCACTACTGCCTAATTTAAATTCAATTAATCCATATCTCCCATCCCTCAAATGGACTACACAATCCACCTCTAAATCGAATCTATCATGATAATATGAAATAACACCCCCAAATTTTGAAGTGTAAACACTTAAATCACGAATACATAAATTCTCAAAAATGAAACCAAAAGTTTTTAAACCCCCTATTGTATTAAAACCTTCAGGACCCATATTTAAAGCTGCAACTGCAATTGATGGGTCTATGAAAACTTTTTTATTGCTTGAACGAATAGATGTTTTTGATCGGATATTTGGAGTCCAAGCACCGATATCCTCAATGACGAATAATCTTTTTAATGCATCGATATATGAATAATAAGTGGGTTCACTAATATCCCCAAAATTAGCTATTACATCATTCATTATTGTCTTATTTTTAGCTAAAGTAGAAATATTTCTAGCTATTGACTTTAAAATAATTCTAACTCTATCCGAATCTCGTTTTATTCCATCGATATTTGAAACATCACTTTCACAGATATTATCCAAATAGTTATAAGCAATTAATAGTTTATCCTCATCATTTTCTTTATTTAATGAATCAGGCCATCCTCCACGACATGCTGCAAACATTAAATCATCCATACTTAAATCAGATTCAATGCCATCAATGTCCATGTTAGGATTATTGAATAATTCTTCTATGGAGATTTTTCCATTTGATTCACCACTTTCATATAAACTCATAGGCCTCATTAGCAATCTATGAATCCTACCAGTTCCCGAATGCATGATTTTTGATTCATCAACAACTGTTGATCCAGTTAAAATATATAACCCTGAACCTTGCAATTCATCTACACTATTTCTCACACCATCCCACAAAATCGGCGCCATTTGCCATTCATCAATCAATCTTGGTTTTTCACCATCCAACAGTTTGGAGGGCTTAATATCCAACCACATTCTATATTCATCTTGTTTATCAATATCTTGAAGTTTTAAAACACTTTTTGCATATTGCTCTGCAGTTGTTGTTTTTCCACACCATTTAGGACCTACAATTAATATTGCTCCAATAGCTTCAAGGTATCTTTCTAATTCGTTGTCAACATATCTATTAATATAATCCATAACCACAACCCCAATAATTAAGTATTTTGTAGTAATATATTTAAGTATTTTGTAGTAATATATTTAAGTATTTTGTAGCAAATTTTTTTTAACCATCTTGTAAAAATTGAAATGAGCAGAACCATAGTACCCTCTCATCATATAGTGGACCTTGGCCGTACTGTGACATGTCATCCATTGCATTTTCAAAACTCAATCCGACTTGCAGCATACTTGAAAGTTGTCTTAAAAAGTCAGGTGCCGACTTTTCAATCTCCTGAGCACGTCGCTCCTGCACAACAACAACATATGTGAAAAGGCCCGGAATAACGAAAAATGGCAAGATTAATAATGACAATGGCAAACCCAAAATTGTTAATGTTAACACTATTGCAATTTCACTAGCTAAAATGAAAATAATAAGGATGGATAAAACTTTACTTGCTTCCGTGAAAATAGCACCACTAAGCAAGAATTCCTGGAACTTGGATAAATACTTTTCAGGAATATTATTGTCTAAAAATATTGCTAAATCATTGATTATTTTGAATTTCATAAAATAATATTAGATTTTTAAGAATATAAACTATTGGTTGTATCCAAAATCAATTTTACAATGCAAAAACAAGAGTTGTACTGATTGAAAATTAAAAATATTAAAAAAAGTCGAATAAATATAGTTACTCTTTCTTATTTTTAGAATATTTCATCCTAATAATGTTAAAAGCAATTACAAGTACCAATAAAATAACTCTCCAATACCATGCTACTGGAGCAAAAAGCAAACAATAAAGAAGGATTACACCCACAATCCCATGAGTGAGAAGATTTTTCCAATCTGTCAGATACATTTTTAAGCCATCAATAATCTTCATTTAAATACCATTATCCATTTCCCTGAGATATTTCCACTGAATGCAGACATAACAACTATAAAAATTGCAAGAAAAGCAATTAGAGATTTATTCAAATTGACACCCAATTTATGTTGTTAATTATATTTTAAAAATTGACCATATATAAATCTTTTAAAAAATAAAGGGCAATTAAATGTTATGCCTCTAAAAAGTTCCAAAAAACATTAACCGTCTCAAGATAAGGGTGATTAAATAATAATGAATAACAACAATAGATAAATATTATATATTACACTCGACTTAAAGTTAAATAGCGGTTAATTAAATTTTAAAAATTTAAACGATATACAGGTTGTTAAAGTTATGTTAATGAATGAGCAGACCAAACTTGACAAAGATCATTATAAGATTTTTGGTTTAAGCTGGGCAGGATGGGTTTTTGATTTCTATGATTTGGTTCTATTTACTTTTTTAATATCACAACTTCAATCTAGCTTAAATTTTTCAGCAGAAATGCTTTCTTTATGCTTAGGAATATCATTATTTGCCACAGGTTTAGGAGGCATTATCTTTGGCGCATTAGGAGATAAATACGGTCGTAAAACAGTGCTGCAGTGGACAATTATTGTTTATTCCGTAGGTACATTATTATGTGCTTTTTCATGGTCATTTTATTCATTAGTAATCTTTAGATTCATTACAGGATTAGGTGTTGGTGGAGAATGGGCTACCGGCCAAATTTATATTAGCGAAACATTTCCAGACGATTTAAGAGCTAAATTTGGAGCTTTCATGCAATCAGGAGCTCCAGTTGGAGTGATTTTAGCTTCAATAGTTGGAGGAGCAATAACCCCTATTATCGGCTGGAGAATGACCTTTTTAATTTCAATTATTCCAGCAGTAATGGTCATAATTATAAGAAAACATCTTAAAGAATCTGATGTTTGGATTGAAAATAAAGACAAATATGTTAATAAAAGCATTTTCCAAGAATTTAAACAATTGCTTTCAAAAGAATACAGAAAAATATTTCTCATATCATTAATTTTATGCATATTTGGTATGTCTGCATATTGGTTTACATATTCCTGGTTACCAACTTATCTTGCAAATGAGAGAGGGTTAGCATTAATTGGTACTACACTGGGAATCGTATTAATCCAGTGCGGAGATTTTACAGGATATACGACTTTTGGTTTTGTAGCTGAAAAGCTTGGAAGACGCCCTGCATTTACACTATACAGTTTTATCATGGCTTTCGGAATAGCTATGATAACACTATGTTGGAATCAAATTGTGGAAGTACCAGATTTGATTTTTGTATTTATGTTTTTAACAGGATTTGGAACAGGATTTTTCGGCGGATTCGGGGCATTATTCTCGGAATTATTCCCTACAAAAATCAGAAATACAGGTGTGGGAACAGTATTCAACCTTGCACGTGGAGCACAATTCATCACCCCCTCAATTATAACTATCGTTGCAACATACTTTGATTTAAGCTATGGAATAGCTATTGCTGCAATATTTGCATTCCTTGTCGGTGCATGGATTTGGGTATTCCCTGAGACTAAAGGTACCGTCCTCAATGAATTAGATTAAGACATCTAATAAAAAATAGAATTATGCAGGATACCCTCCTGCATTTGATTAATTTTTAATTGTTATTACATTACTATTTAAACTCGATACTCTTGGGTAATCAATTTTATCAGCAATTTTATTTAAAACTCAGATATTGTCAAATTCAAGATTGACATTTTCAATTACGGAGCTAAAATCAATTCCAGTGCCTTTAATGGATATCAATAGATTATCTATGCAAATGAAATCCAAAATACTCCCCCTCCAATTGCAAAAGATAATACGAGTCATTATTCAGGTTATTCAACTCTGAAAACAATAACATCTTCTAAGCTGAAGACAAATTAAACAAATTCATTAAATTCAGTGAAACACTTTTATTATTTTTAATTTTTATTTTACAAAATATTTAAAAGTCGATAACAACTAAAATAACAATAGATAATATTAAATTTGCAAGAGGATTATTATGAACATTACAAAAAATTACAATGAAAAAGAATTAACATTATATGTTGAAGGACGTATTGATACTATCACATCCCAAGACTTAGATAAAGAGATAAATGCAGAAATCGGCAATTTTGATTCATTAATATTGGATTTTGCCAATTTAGAATACATTTCAAGTGCCGGATTAAGAGTATTAATTGCAACCCAGAAAAAATTAAAACCTGAGAATATTCCATTTATTATAAAAAATGTTAATGACATCGTTAATGAAATATTTAGAATGTCCGGTTTTGATAAAATCTTAAAGATAGAATGAATTCATTAAAATTAGACTTGGATATTAATGAATTAATCAAATTAAATGCATTCATTAATAAAATCATTGCTAAAAAAGACATTCAAGTTGATTTAATAGCTGAAGAAATCTTTGTAAATATCGTTAACTATTCTAACAGTGATTTCATTAACGTTAATGCCCAATATGAAAATCAGACATTGACACTTGAATTTATTGACAATGGAATTCCGTTCAATCCTCTTTTAAAAGAAGATCCAGATACACCCGATACTATTGAGGAAACACAGATTGGTGGTTTAGGCATATTTTTAACTAAACAACTCGCTGATGACATATCCTATGATTATTTAAATGGTGAAAATCACTTAAAAATTATTAAAAAAGTGGAATGATGAAAGATAAAATAAAAAAGACTTTAATCCCCTTTGCCTTAATGCTAATATTCAATTTAGGCATTTACTATCTGACCAATGGAGAAAATTTCGGAGGAGGATTAAGTCCACACGTGGGAATATTATTAATCTCAGGATTATTGTTCGGGCCTTATGGAGCAATTGGATCTGTTGTTGGAAATTTCTTATGTGATTTAATAAGAGGCTATAGCCCACCCACTGCATTCTTATCTGCGATTATTGGTTTTGGAATATCTTTACTTGCATATAAGTTATGGTATGAGAAGTATGATAGCAGATTAGAAATTACAACTCCCAAATTGAACAATACTACAAATGTTCTTTTATTTTTGGGAATAATCAATATTTGCGGCATTTTATATGCTTTAATGCATGGGAAATTAATTTACTTATTATATCCTGAAACCATCCCCCTCAATAACCTTATTGAACTTAGATACTTCCTGAACTTTATCAATTCATCATTTATCTTTGGAATAATTGGAATATGGATATTTAATGAAACCAATTTAATCCAAATTCCAAAAACATCTGAAAAAGAAGTAAATAAAGTATTATATAAAATTATAGGGTTTTTATTAATTTTAACATTGGCTTTGACATTGATAATTGATTATTGCTCCGCTTTAAATAATTACATTGTTATCTTTGAATTAATAACTGTTACTTTAATTCTGTATGCTTATCTGACAAAACCTATTTCCTCAAATGTGGTGATTAAAAATTCAAAAACCATTCCTAAAAAAATAATGAACATATTCCAATTAACAATATTCTTAATCATCATTATTGGCATCTTCCTATCATATGACCAAACATTGATTACTGCGGTGGATGACATCCTCCCATTAGACATGAATGAAATTGTAATATCCATGATGTTATTAATGGACATTTTATTACTCATTTTCTTCATTCCGTCATTAATTGTTATAAGGTATGTCGAAAATAAAGTTATTAAACCGATTTTATCATTTTCAAAGATTGAAGACTTTATTCATGAAAACGAAAAAATAGAATCTGAAGGATTAGTTGAAATTTATTCAAAATATATCAACGAAGAAACGGAAATAGGGACATTAGCTCGTTCATATACCGACTTGATTACCTTCAATAACAATTATATCGAGAATATTCAAAAAATTGAAGGTGAAAAAGAACGTATCAAAGCAGAACTTGACATTGCAACCAAAATTCAAGCTGCAAACCTACCAACTGAAGCCATTGAAAACGATTATTATACTGTTAATGGTTATTCACATCCTGCAAAAGAAGTTGGAGGAGACTTTTTTGATTATTACCCATTAGATGAAGATAATTTGGCCATTGTAATTGGTGATGCATCAGGTAAAGGTGTTCCTGCAGCATTACTTGCAACAATTACACAATCCATTATAAAACAACTACTTAAACATGAGACAGACCCATCAAAAGTATTATTCTTATTAAATAACCACTTATGTGAAAATAATCCTGAAACAATGTTTATAACATTGTGGCTTGGAATCTACAATAAAAATACTAAAACATTAACATTTTCCAATGCGGGACACAATCCTCCATTAATAAAAGAAAATGATGACTTCCACTATTTAAGTATCGATACTGGAATTGTTTTAGGAATCATGGAAGATTTTGATTATGTAACAGAAGAAATTTCATCATTTAAACAGTTAGTAATATATACTGACGGAATAACCGATGCCAATAATAAAGAAAATGAAATGTATGGCGAAGATAGATTTTTAAAATTCTTCAATGAATTTAAATTAGATAAAGATCCAATTAGGCCATTATTAGAAGATATCAACAGTTTCACAAATGGTGCGGAACAATTTGATGATATGACATTATTATATTTGAAGGTCAAAGATGATTAAAGTAGCTTACTGCAATGTTGAAGATCTGGATTTATCCAAAGCATATGAACTATTACCTGAAAGCAGAAAAAATAAAGTTAGCAAATTCAGATTCGATAAGGATAAAAAACTTAGTGCCGGAGCATACTTGCTATTAACTAAATTATTGCAAGAAGAAAACATCACACAACCCACTTTCAAAATTGGAAAATATGGTAAGGCATACATATCCAACTATGAAAATATTTATTTTAATTTAAGCCATTCAAATAAATTAGTTGCATGTGCAATATCTGATAAGGAAGTTGGAATGGATGTTGAATTACATGACTCTACAATTGATTTAAACATAGCTAAACATTACTTCTACAACAGCGAATATGACAACATCATGAACTCGAAAAATCCTGCAGAGGAATTTTTCAAATACTGGGTTTTAAAAGAGAGTTACATGAAATACACAGGATTAGGCTTTAATTTAGATTTAGATAGTTTTGAAATAATCCTAGATGATGAAATCAAGCTTAAAGACGATAATGAAAATATAAAATTCAGTTTATTTACCCTAAATGATTACAAACTAGGCCTAGCATCCAAATACAAAGTAAAAGAAGTAAAAAAATATGATATTAACATATGAATTTTTAAAGTAGTTAAATTCCAAAATACCATTCGGTAATTAAAGGAGTGACATTAGCTTCAATAATGGCCGCAATAACCACGAGAACTACAACGATAATAATCATTATCAAAATATCTTTTAACAGAATCTTATTTTCTTTAAGTACCTTTTTAAAACTTCTATTTTTAATCATCATAACTTCCAATTTTGTTATATTGAATGCAGCTGCAAGTGCAAAAACAGTAGCGGCATATTCGATTATCCCATGTGGAAGGATAGACACACTAGAAAAAGTTAAATCAGCACCGAATGCTCCTCCAATAGATACGGCATTATATATTGCAATCAATACAGAAGGTATTGAGAAAAATAAACCTCCCATAATTGTAATCAAATCGGCTACAAGATTATGTGAAAAAAGATATAAAGTAAATGTACTGTATTCAGCATTCTCCGTTGAAGTAGATGCATTGCTGCTTGATAAATTATTAATACTTTCAGTAATTTGACCATAATCATCACCAACAGCCATGAAAGTGATAACTGCACCGGCAACGGTGAATAATAAAAATATAATAAGTGAAATTAGCAATAATTTTTTATTTCTTTTAAAAAATCCTTTTATATCAAATTCCATAAAGATACTTTGTTTTAAGTTATTAAAAAGATTTTTCCAAATACTTTCTATCAATAACACTCAACAATCAAACAATACTTAAAGGCAAATCACCGATTATATTAGCCTTTTTATCAATAGCCACAGTATCTTCAAGTCTAACTCCGAACTCCCCTTCCAAATAAATTCCAGGTTCGACTGTTATGACCATACCCTTTTCAATTATTGTTTCATCACGAAGAGAAAATCCAGGAGTTTCATGAATATCAAGGCCTAGACTATGACCTGTTGAATGGATAAACCTATCACCATAACCATAATCAGAGATTATATCCCTTGCGACTTTATCAATTTCCACACATTTTAATCCCGGTTTTATAGCTTTAATTGCCTCATCATGTGCTTCAGCCACAATATCCCAAATTTCCTGCTGAGACTCTGTATTAACCATTGTTCTTGTATTATCAGAACAATACCCATCATAAATTGCTCCCCAGTCAATTAAAATAGGATTTTCTAATTTTTTAGCCTGAGGGATTGCATGAGGAAGGCTGGAAGACGGGCCGCTGGTTACAATTGTATCAAATGATTCCTTTTGAGCACCATTTTCAATCATCAAACGAACCAAATCAAAAGCTATTTCTTTTTCTGTGCCCTCATTGTTCAAAATGTCCAACTGTAAAAATGATTTTTGAGCAATTTCTGTTGCTTTTTGGATTTTTTCAATTTCCTGCGGTGTTTTAATCATGCGTTGTTTGTCAACATATGTCTTTGAAGTAATTATGAAGTCATCTTTAAATCTTTCATAACTACTGAATGGCAAAGTTGGTTCAATAGCTAAATTTTTAATTCCCTCACCTTTTAAATCCTTAATCATCACTTCCATTGATTCATATTCTTTAACTTCAATAGAGGAATTATTTCTAGCTATCTCCATATCCATGCTAGAGGCATAGATTATTGGATTTTCCTTTATTATGCAAAAGGCGAAACTAGTTGGTTTATAATTAGAAATGTATTCAACATTCGTAAATTTTGTAAGTAAATAAGCCTGAACATTATCTTTTTCCATATTATTTATTATATTATCCACATGTACATCCATAATTAATATTAGAAAAAACTTTATATATAAAATTAGATACTTTAACATTATGTTCAAGTTTACAAGTAGTGAAATAAGAGATTTAATTATAGCATTTATCGTAATTTCCCTATGTTTTGGAATTGCAAACACCGGCAGAGATATGAATGCTTTATTAAACTTGCTTCCATACATTATGGTGGGTGTGGGTTTAGGCTTTATTCTACACGAATTAGGCCATAAATTTGTATCAATGAAATATGGTTACTGGGCAGAATTTAAATTATGGCCACAAGGATTGTTATTTGCGCTTGTAACATCCTTTTTCGGATTTGTATTTGCCGCCCCAGGTGCAGTTTATACATATGCAAATTACATGACAGATGAAATCAATGGTAAAATATCCATTGCAGGACCGATTGTTAATATAATACTCGCATTGGTATTTTTGGCTATTGCCGTTGTAGTTTATCAATCTGCATTCTATTCAGAGACATCTTTAGTAATATTCATCGTGTGTGCTACAGGTTATTCAATTAATAGCTTTTTAGCAGCATTTAATCTAATACCTATTGGAAACTTAGATGGATCCAAAGTATTGAACTGGAATATTGGAATTTGGATTGCTACAATAGCCGTTGCAGGAATAATGACTTTACTGTCCATAACAATGGGTGTGGAAAATATTGTAAGATTAATTCTTATAGGATTTTAAAATGAGTGAAGAAATTACCTATTTTAAAGGAACTCATAGAGTTATTGCTCCAAGCAAAACTATTGAAATTAACCAAGATAAATTAAAAACTGCTGGAATAACTCGTATTGCAGACATTAGCGATTTAGATAGGATTGGCCTTCCAATTTATACTGCAATCCGACCTACAGCCGAGGAAGGAGGAGTCAGCGTTTACGGAGGAAAAGGAATTTCTAAAGACCATGCCAAAGCCTCTGCAATGATGGAAGGTTTCGAGAGATATTCCGCTGAAAGACAAGACAGTGATGAAACAATTGTTGCCAATCTGTCTGAAATTTCAGAAATTGGAGATTATGTTGAGCCAAAATCACTGAATTTACCTAAAGAATTAGAAAAAAAAGATATTAGTGATTTTGACTTGGAATGGAGTATTTCACATGATTTAATATCCGATAAAGATTATTACATCCCAACAAATGCGATTTTTCATCCGTATAAGGTTAAAGAAAATGCTCAAAAACTATTTAAATCAAATACCAATGGACTTGCTTCCGGAAATATCCTGGAAGAAGCAATATTGCACGGAATGCTTGAAGTAATTGAGAGAGATGCATGGAGTATTTTTGAGTTAACCCATAAAAATTATGCTCAAATCGATTTAAACAGCATTGAAAGTGAGTTAATAAATGACATCATCGATAAATTCGAAAGTGAAGGAATTAAAATTAAGCTGATGGATTTCACTGCCGACATTAAAATCCCCACCATCGCTGCTTCCGCTGACGACACAATCACAAAAGATGCCGGCCTTTTAACATTAGGAATGGGAACCCACCTAGATCCGGAAGTTGCAATCTTAAGAGCCCTCACCGAAGTTGCTCAAAGTAGAGCAACCCAGATTAATGGTGCTCGTGAAGATACTGTTAGAGCCGATTTTGCTCGTGAGGCAGGTTATGAAAGGATGAAAAGAATTAACAAATATTACTTTAGACAAGAAGAGAATCAAATTTCACTTTCAGACATTGAAAACAGAAGCACTTCATCCATTACAAAGGACATTGAAATTGTCAAAAATGAATTAATGGACAATGACATAGATAAGATATTGTACGTTGACCTAACAAGGCCAGAACTTGACGTTAGTGTTGTACGAGTAATTATTCCTGAAATGGAACTTTATGCACTTGATCAAAGCCGTGCAGGTTATAGATTTTTAAAAGTTTGATAATATGGTAAAAATTATAATTTATACAGGACTATCATTACCATTTCATGAAGCAAAAGAAATATTAGATTCCACAGAAGATGTTGAAGTAATTTATAAAAGACCCCTTCAAAGGGGAGATTTGAATGTTGCTTTAAAGGAACATCCAGATATCATTGGCATAATTGATGGAGTGTTTCATCAAAACTCTGCTGTAGGCCATAAAGAAATTCTTAATGTAATAAATAGCGGGATTAAAGTATATGGAGCTTCAAGTATGGGGGCTTTAAGAGCATCAGAACTTGACACATTGGGAATGGTTGGAATAGGCTATTGTTATGAACAATATGCAAATGGAATCATTGATTCGGATGACGATGTTGCAGTGATGCTTGACTCAGAAACTTTAGAGCCTCTTTCAATACCCCTAATCAATATGAGATATGTCTTTGATAATGCCCAAAGTGAAAATATCATCACCTCTGAAGAAAAAGAAGAATTACTCAAAATCGCTAAAAAGACTTTTTATCCTAAACGAAATTACGGCCAAACTTTAGCAGAATCCAATTTAGATAATGATAAAAAGGACAAACTAATTGATTTTATTCGCCAATCCAAAGATATTAAAAAAGAAGATGCTAAAGAACTAATTAAACATATTAAAAATGAGATAGGTCTTTAGAATAGTTAAAAAAAAGAATAAAGAAATTATTAAAACTCATTTATTCATTTCTTGGTATTTTTTCAAAACAATGTCTGGAGTTTCAATATTCTTTTCAAAAGTTTCTACAAACTCTTTAGTTTCGTGATTGTCAGCTGTTTTTACTAACCCTTTAAGAGTTAACTGTTTACCATCAATTTTAAATCCAGTGTTATCCGCTTCAACTTCAATTAAATTAATTTCAATTTCTGAAGCCTTTTCTAACTCATCATCTGCTTTAACCTCATATTTAATTTTTAAATCTTTATGAGGGATCAATTCATTGACAGTTCTTTTTACAACAGATTCAAATAACTCCAAGAATTTAACAACAGGAGGCAAATTATTAGCCCACCAATAAGCAAGAACAGAGTTAAGAACAATCTCGTGTTCTACAAAATCATCATATAATCTTGCACGAACACCCACAGAACTGTCATCAACCACTTTTATTACTAACACTGGACTAACAGCCATCATATCACAGTTATTCTACTAAAGCTCTTATTAAATCACTAGCTCTAACAAGACCAACTAAATCTCCTTCAACACCAATAACAGGAATTTGTTCGATGTTTAAGGATTTCATTTTTTTAGCACAGTCAGAAACTTTAGTTTTGGAGTTAGCTACTTCAACATTGCCAACAGCAACATCTTTTACTACTTTATCTGTGAATTTTAAATGATTTTTCTCAATGTATAATACTGAAGTACTATCCCAAGACCATTTATCCCCTTCAGTACCTACAGTGGAACTGTGTTCACTTCTTTCAGAGATAATTTCAATTTCAGATATAAAATCAGTTTCAGTTAAAATACCTGATAATTTAGCATCATCATCTAAAGCTAAAATAGATTTTAAACCGAATTGATTCATACTTTCAAATGCAACATTTAAAGGAGCATTTTCCCAAGTAGTTGGAACAGTAGTAATCATATAATTTTCAACTGCATCATCAACAGTAATTTTAGTTAAAGCTTTAGATACTAAATCAAATGAGGTAATAATTCCAACGAGTTCACCTTCATCATTTACAACAGGAACTCTTCTTACATCATTTTCCATCATTTTACGAGCAGCATCAGTAACGTCATCTCCAGGATTGACAGTGACTAAATCTCTACTCATCAACATTGCAATTTGTTCTTCATCAGGATTATTAATTAAATCAGAACGAGTTACTAGTCCTACTAAAATATCAGTATCTTCTTTAACTACAGGAAGCACTGCTTTGTTTTCTTTTCTCATTAAGTCTAAAACTTTTTCTCTGTTACCTGGAACGGAAACACTAACTACATTTTTAGACATTGTTCTTTTAACTAACATAAAAACACCTATATTAACAAATAAATATAAATTGACAATACCTTAGTGAATAACGAGTACTGCACATTTAGCCGAATTTACAACCTTATCTGCTACACTACCCATAATAAATCTATCGAAGCCAGATTTACCTGAACTACCCATCACGATTAAATCAACATCTTCTTCATTTGCCACTTCTAAAATACATTTAGCAGGAGAACCTTCCTTAACTATATGAGTAATTTTTAAATCGTCTTCATTTAGTTTATCAAACTCTTTAAGGTTTTCCTCTGATCTTTCTTTTAAGACTTGATTTAATTGGTATACTTCATCATCTAATGGAAGCCCGTTAACAAAATTATTTTCTGTGACACTCACAGCAACTATTTCGGCCCCAGTAACCTTTGCTAAAAATAAAGCATGCTTTTGAGCTTTTTTTGCAAATTCTGATCCATCAGTGGGGACCAATATCTTTTTATACATCATTAACATCTCCCATAATATATAGATTTACATCCATGATATTATACAATACTTCTTTTGTTAATGGTATATAATATATTTTTCGTTTCACAGCGATTACATACATTAAGATAAGGATTTTTAGAAAAAGATTTTAAAACAATAAATTCTGCAAAATTGCCTTCACCAATATATGATTTTTGAATAATGTTATTAATTTCATGACCGCAAACATTTGTTGTTGCCATCTGTAACAGTTTTGCCGGGTCAATATAACTCTTATAATAAAGTGACATCAATTTTAAGCTAAATTCTAACTCTCTAAACATATTAGGAGAATTTAACATAACATTATCACTTCCAAGCAATGGTTTGATACCCAAGTCCAGCATTTCATTTAACTTACAAACCCCAACATTTAATGTTGCATTTGCTCTTGGACAGACAACAATATTTGAAGTTGAGCCTTTAATCAAATCCAAATCATTATTTTTAGGATTTGTAACATGAACCAATTGAGAAAAGTTATTGTTGACACCTTTTTCAATTTCAGTTTTGCCGTATTTTTCTAAAGATTCAATTTGATTGGATTCGGATTCTGCCACATGAATTGAAGAGATCTTGCCCTGTTTACTACATTCATCAACTATCAATCTTGCAACGTCTTCAGTAATCTCACCAAAACCGCTTGGCGCAATCCCATCTGCAACTTTTAAAATATTGCGAATAGCTACTTTAACCTTTGATAAATCTGGTTCTTCACCATAAAAACTATCATCACGGCCCAAAATAATTGGTTTTATTGGAATGTCTTTACTGGCTTCCTTTAAAAGTTTAATTCCGTGAACCCCTCCTTCACGATAGTCAATGAAGTGAGTAGTGCCTGAGTTAACCATATCCCACATTGATGATTTCATAGCCTCAATTAACTCATCATCACTGGCATCTGCAAGAGCCTTATGTTTAACCCCATTAGGAGGTTTTACCATTTCACTTAATGATAAACCATAACCCTCATCCTTAATTATGGAATCTCCAATATGGACATGGGCATTAATAAAAGAGGGGCAAACTATAGAACCATCTGCATCAATGATTTTACCTTCAGCTAAATTTTTTCCAATTTCAATGATTTTGCCATCATCTACAACAATATTCTCTTTGGATGGAACTAAATTTTGACCTTTCAATATAATTCCATTTGATATAGTAAACATTAAAGGAAAATCTAATTTTTTTAATTAATAAAATTTTTTATCAATAACTATATTAAAATCTAAAAAGATAATATTTACTTAATAGTGATTATAATTTTTAGATATTTTTTAACCGCAATTAATCGCTTATTGTTTTTTAAGGGGATGATTATATTAACTCTCAAGAAATAAGATACTTCTACAGGAATATTGTAAAAACTGGTGATGTATATAGAGTTAAACATAATAATAAAGATTATGGAGAGTTCAGTAAATTATCCGATGCATTATATGAAAGAGATGCACTATTTTTTTGTAATTTTGATTATGATTTGCTTGTTGAATGCGACTTAGAAAACAAATATGAACATATGGAATTGCCACCATTTCCAGAAAAAAGACCTAAAGGAAGAATAAAAGGAACAAAGATAAACAAAAAGGAAAGAGAGGGTGAAATCCTTTTCGACCATAAAAAAAGAGGCTTTTACATCAAGAGAATGGATGACATAATTGGTTATTATGAGACAATGACCGAGGCATTTTACTACAAAAAACTGCTAATGGACAACAATTGGGATAAAAGCGTTCTGAAAAGCAACATTACTGAAAAACTTGAAGTTAATATTATTATTGATCAAAACAAAGAATATAAAGTCCAACTTAACTTCTGTCCTAAGTGTAAAAGTAGGTTAAAAATCGGTGTGGAAGAGTGTCCTTCATGCGGTATAAACATAAAAGAATATTTAGTAAATAATTAAAAAAAGATAGAGAATAACTATTCTCCATCAACATATTCATTTAAAGATTTTACATTAATTTCACTATTTTGTACAGCTGCAATCGCATTCAATGCTGCTCTTGCACCTGCTAATGTGGTAACATAAGGTATACCAAGTTCAATAGCTAATCTTCTGATAATATAACCATCTTTAGCTGATTGTTTACCTTCAGAAGTGTTAATGATTAAATCTATTTCCTTGTTTAGGATTGCATCCCTGATGTTAGGGGAACCTTGTGATACCTTCTTGATTATTTCAACATCACTTAAGCAAGTAGCTTCACCAGTACCATCAGTAGCTGAAATTTCAAATCCTAAGTTAGCTGCTTTTTCTGCAATAGGCCTAATCTTTTTCTTGTCAGTTTCTTTAACACTGATGAATATTTTACCTTCTTTAGGCAACTCCATTCCTGCTGAAAGTTGTGATTTATAGAATGCCATTCCAAAGCTTTCATCAATTCCAATACTTTCACCAGTGGATTTCATTTCAGGACCTAATACAGTATCTGATTCAGGTAATTTCAAGAATGGGAATACAGATTCTTTTACAGCGACATGGTCAATTTTAATTTCTTTAGTTAAATTGAAATCTTTTAATTTAGCACCATGCATAATCCAAGTCGCAACTTTAGCCAATGGAACACCAATAGCTTTACTTACAAATGGAACAGTCCTACTTGCTCTTGGATTTGCTTCAATAATGTAAACCATCTCCTCATCAAGTTTGACAGCATATTGAATATTCATTAAACCTTTAACATCAAGTTCTAAAGCTAACTTGGTTGAATTTTCACGGATTGTATCTAAAATATGTGCCGGAATAGTTTGAGGAGGTATTACACATGCTGAATCTCCAGAGTGAACACCAGCTTCTTCGATGTGTTCCATAATACCTGCAATAAACACATCTTCACCATCACATAAAATATCCACGTCAAGCTCAATGGCATCTTCCAGGAACTTGTCCACCAAAATAGGGTGATCAGGTGAAACTTTAACAGCTTCTTTCATATATTCTTCAAGCTCATGCATATCATAAACAATTTCCATTGCCCTTCCACCAATAACGTAAGATGGACGTACAAGAACTGGGAATGTGATTTTTTCTGCAATTTCACGAGCTTCTTCAAATGAATTAGCTGTTCCATATGGTGCTTGGTGAATGTGCAGTTTTTCTAAAAGCTCTGCGAACAATTCTCTGTCTTCAACTCTATCAATACTTTCATATGGAGTTCCTAAGATTTTTACACCTGCATTAGCAAGAGGAACAGCCAAATTAATAGAAGTTTGACCACCAAATTGTACGATAACACCATCCGGTTTTTCTTGTTCAATCACACCCATAACATCTTCAAATGTTAACGGTTCAAAGAACAATTTATCTGAAATATCATAATCTGTACTTACAGTTTCAGGGTTGTTGTTGATTAAAATTGTTTCGATTCCCTCTTCTTTTAAAGCAAGGGAAGAATGTACACAACAGTAATCGAATTCTATACCTTGACCAATCCTAATTGGACCCGCACCAAGAATAACAACTTTTTTCTTAGTAGTGGACACTAGTTCGTTTCCAACATCATAACTACTGTAGTAATATGGAGTTTTAGCTTCAAACTCAGCAGCACAGGTATCTACCATCTTATAAGATTGTTTGATATTATATCTGGAAAGCAAGTTTCTAATATACTCTTCAGTCTGACCAGATAAATCTGCAAGTCTTTTATTAGAACAGCCCAATTGTTTTGCTTTTCTAAGATAAGCTTCATCATTTAATTTATCAGCAGTAACATCGTTTTCAAAGTTTACAATGTTTCTGATTTTGTATAAGAAGAAATTATCAATTTTTGTGAGTTCTCTGATTTTATCAATGTCCATTCCGTCCTTAATTGCGGAATAGATTTGGAAGTAAATCATGTCTGTTGGATTTGCAAGGTCTTCTTCCGTATATTCAACATATTCAAATCCATCGAATCCCATGTCAAGTGATCTTAGTGCTTTTTGGAATGCTTCTTCAAAGGTTCTTCCAATAGCCATTACTTCACCTGTTGCTTTCATTTGAACTCCCACTTCACGACCTATTCCTTTAAACTTGTCAAATGGCCATCTTGGGATTTTAATTACAACATAATCAATAGCCGGTTCAAAAGAAGCAGGAGTTTCTTTTGTAATGTCATTTTTAATTTCATCTAAAGTTAAACCTAAAGCCACTTTTGATGAAATTTTAGCAATTGGATAACCTGTCGCTTTTGATGCAAGTGCACTACTTCTTGATACACGCGGATTTACTTCAATTACCTTATATTCATCAGTTTCCGGGTTAAGTGCAAATTGAATGTTACATCCACCACGGATACCTAATGCCCTAATGATTTTAATTGATGCATCACGCATTTTCTGAATGGTTTCATCACATAAGTTTTGAATAGGAGCAACGACGACACTGTCCCCTGTATGAATTCCCATAGGATCTATGTTTTCCATAGTACATACAATGATACAAGTGTCATCCTTATCCCTCATTACTTCAAATTCTATTTCTTTCCATCCGAGAACTGATTCATCAATGAGAACTTGATTAATGAAACTCATGTCTAACCCATGGTTAGCAATTTCAATTAATTCTTTTTCATTGTGCGCGATACCTCCACCAGTTCCACCTAATGTGAATGCTGGCCTTACAATAACTGGGTATCCAATATCTTTTACGGCTTCAAGTGCAGCATCAACACTTTCAACAGCCTGACATTTTGGAATCTCTTCTCCAATTTCTTCCATTAAATTAGCGAATAAATCTCTGTCTTCCACATCTTTAATTGTTTGAACATCAGAACCTAAAACTTTAATTCCTTCAAGTAATCCTAAATCTCCAAGTCCTGTTGCAATGTTTAATCCGGTTTGTCCACCCATGGTTGGTAAAATAGCGTCAATATCTTCTTCTTTTATGATTTTTGCAACAACTTCCGGAGTCAATGGTTCGGTATAAACAGTATCTGCCATGCCTAAATCTGTTTGAATTGTAGCAGGATTACTGTTAACGAGTACTGTTTCAATACCTTCCTCTCTTAGTGATTTACATGCTTGTGAACCGGAATAATCGAACTCTGCAGCTTGTCCGATTTGAATAGGTCCAGAACCAATAATTAATACTTTTTTAATATCCTTATCAACTGGCATATATAATCCTCATTAATTTTTTTAATAATCATCCATCATTTGATTAAACTCATCAAAAATATTTCTTGTATCGTTTGGACCAGGACCCGCTTCAGGGTGGTATTGTATACAATGTAAAGGCAATTCTTTGTGAGAAATACCTTCTGGAGTTCCATCATTTAAGTTAATTTGAGTTAAAACTAAGTCTGTCTCTTTTAAAGATTCTTTATCAATTGTAAAACCGTGATTTTGTGAAGTGATAAACACTTTTCCGGTATTTAAATCTTTAACTGGTTGGTTTTCTCCACGGTGCCCGAATTTCATTTTATATGATCTTGCACCCAATGATTTAGCAATCAACTGTTGTCCCATACAAATTCCAAAAATAGGCAATCTGTTTGATAATTTTTTCATAGTTTCGATGGTTTCAGATACCCTATCAGGATTTCCAGGTCCAGAAGTAATCATCAAACCGCTTGGAGAATAATCTAAAACAGTTTTATAATCTGTATCATAAGGGAATAAAACTACACCAATGTCCCTTTCTAAAAATGAGTTAATAATATTCTTTTTAACACCACAATCAATTAAAGCAACTTTTTTATCAGCATCTTCGTTGAATATTTTGATTTCTTTTGTGGATACTAAAGGCACAACATCTATATCTTCAATACTAGGCTGTGATTTTGCCATTTCAATTAATTTATCGTCATCCACATCCTCTGTTGTTATTGCTGCTTTAAGTGAACCTCTTTCACGAATTTTAAGTGTTAAGTCACGAGTATCAATTCCGCTAATCCCCGGAGTTTTAAACTCTTTTAAAAATTCATCTAAAGTTTTTTGAGGTCCGAAGTTAGAAACTTCACGACAAACTTCACGACAAACAAAACCTTCAACCTGAATCTTATCAGATTGATACCACTTCTCACTTACCCCATGATTTCCTTCCAAAGGATAAGTAGACATTAAAATTTCTCCTTTAAAAGACGGGTCTGTTAAGGATTCTGTATAACCACCCATGCCGGTAGAGAAAACAAGCTCTCCTAATTTAGTGGTTTCATAACCAAAGGCTTCGCCTTTTAAAATAGTCCCATCTTCTAAAGCTAATTTAGCTATTTTTACCATTAAATCACCATCATAAAAAATTATAACTCTCTATCTTTAATATATATTATTTTACTATATTATTAAAGTTTGTTTTTTGTTGAAATTTTTCAGAAAACGTGAAAATAAAATTAAAATAAATGAATATAATTTAACAAATAAAAATGTTAAAACTATATAGTGACTAAAAAAATAGAGAATAACAACATGGACAATAACATTGAAAAATTAGCTAAAAAACACTTAAAGAATCCGAATGATTATAAAAGATTTAAAAAGCTAATTAATGAAACAAAAATCTATAATGCTCCAAAATCATTAACTGGCGAGCTGAGACCTTACCAAAAAATAGGATATTCCTGGCTAGTTCAAAATATCAGATTTAGATTTGGAAGCATATTGGCTGATGACATGGGTCTCGGGAAAACCATACAAGTTTTAAGTGCAATTTTATACCTAAAAGAAAATGGTCGCTTGGAAAACGAATCAACATTGATTATTGTCCCTCCAACATTAATATCCAACTGGGAAAACGAAATAAAAAAGTTCACACCCGACTTAACATACTTTATTTATCATGGATCCAACAGAACATTTCCCCTTGAAGATTATGACATCATCCTAACATCATACGGCGTTGTTAGACTAGATCTGGACATGTTTATGGACAGGATTTGGATGCTCTGCGTTATCGATGAAGCCCAAAATATTAAAAATCCAAATACAGAACAAACAAAAGCCATTAAAACTGTTAATGCATCAACCAAAATTGCTCTAACTGGTACTCCAATTGAAAATAGATTAATGGATTACTGGTCAATATTTGATTTTGTAAATAAGGGATACTTATCCACAAAAGATGATTTTAAACGACAATATGTTGTCCCTATAGAAAAATTGGAAGATGAAGAAATTTTAGAAAATCTAAAAACAATAGCCAAACCTTTTGTTTTAAGACGTTTGAAAACCGATGAAGACATTAAAAAGGAACTTCCTGACAAATTTGTAAATGATATTTACTGCACATTGTCTAAAAAACAAATTAAATTATATAATGCAATTTTAGAAGAAATTTTCTTTGATATTGAAAATTCCAAAGGGATTCAAAGGAAAGGAATTATTCTTAAAATATTAACTGCTTTAAAACAAACATGCAACCACCCTGCGAAGTTTTTAGATATTAAAAAACCAACTATAAAAGAATCTGGAAAAATGGAGCTTTTAGTAGATATTTTGGATAATATTTTAAGTGCTGATGAAAAAGTAATCATATTCACACAATACGTTGAAATGGGCAAAATCATTCAAGAACTCATTTCAAAGAAATTCAAACAAGAAGTATTGTTTTTACATGGTTCACAAACTCTTAAAGAAAAAACAAATGTTATTGACACATTCCAAGAAGATGAAAGCCATAAGATTTTAGTTGCAACACTAAAAACCGGAGGGACCGGTCTGAACCTAACAGCGGCTCGAAATGTTATTCACTATGATTTATGGTGGAATCCTGCTGTTGAAAATCAGGCAACCGACAGAGTCCATAGAATTGGACAAGACAAAGATGTTATGGTATATAGATTTATAACAAAAGGGACTCTTGAAGAAGCAATTGATGCAATAAGTAAAAGAAAAATAGATTTGGCCGAAAAGGCCATAAGTAATGATGAAACATTCCTTACTGAAATGAGCAACGAGGAATTGAAGAATGTATTATCATTACGTCTGTAAATTAATCAAACTTCAAACTGAAATTTAAGCTCCTAGATGAATGTGTTAATGCTCCGATTGAAATAATGTCCACACCTAGATTAGCATAATCAAGAATAGTATCTTCAGTAATGCCCCCAGACACTTCAATTAATGAATTTTGACGAATATTCAATTTTTCAAGCTCATCGAGAACTTCTTTGACATCTCGAGGACCCATATTATCCAACATGACAATATCAGCACCATTTTTTACACATTCGACTGCATCCTCAAGTGTTTCCACTTCGATTTCTATCTTTTTAGAAAAACTAGTGTTATCTTTTGCTTTTAAGAGAGCTTTAAGAGGTGTTCCGCAGGCTGCAATATGATTATCTTTAATCAACACCATATCATCAAGACCAAATCTATGGGTATCCGCACCTCCAACTTTCAATGCATGTTTATCGAATTTTCCAATAGCTGGAGAGGTTTTACGTGTCCCTGCAACCCTTACATTATTGTTGCCAACTAAATTTACATAATGATTAGCGGCACTGGCCACACCACTCATCCTCATCATCAAATTTAAAGCTGTTCTTTCAAGAAGCAAAATTGTCCTAGCATCACCTTTAATGGACAATAAAATATCTCCATCAGATATTTTGCTTCCTTCAGCTAACCGAAAATTAACACTAACACCATATTCTTCAAATAAATCACGGATAATATCAATACCTGCTAAAATACCTTCATCTTTTGAAACAATATATGCACTTATTTCTTTTCCTTCGTCAACTACTGCATTTGAGGTAATATCTCCAAAACCTTCATCTTCAGCCAGCATATATTCAATAATTTTATCCAAAAAATCACCTAAAATTTAATAATTATTAAAATATATATTTATTTTATAATATAAAATACGTGATTATATGGAAATAACATTCTTAGGAACATCCTCTGCAGTTCATTCAAAAAATCGAAACCATCCTTCAATAGCATTTAAAGGATTTGGAGAAGTATTCCTATTTGATTGTGGAGAAGGAACTCAAAAACAAATGCTTTTTACAAAAATAAGCCCAATGAAGGTATCAAAAATATTCATTTCCCATTTTCATGGAGACCATATTCTAGGCCTTCCAGGATTATTACAATCCCTAGGTTTGCTTGGAAGGGAAGAAAAACTAACAATATATGGTCCAAAAGGACTGGACAAAGTAAAAAATGCGATATTTAGCTTAGGCTATTGTAAAATTGAGTTCCCAATTGAATTTATAGAAATTGAAAGCGAAATTGTAGAAGAAACTGAAGAATATATCATAAAATCACAATTGGTAAGGCACAATGTTCCTTGTCTAGCTTATTCCATTGAAGAGAAGAAAAAACCAAGATTTAATCGTGAAAAAGCCATTGAACTTGGCGTTCCTGAAGGACCATTATTTGGAAAACTGCACAATGGCGAAGAAGTCGAAGTTAATGGGAATATTATAAAGCCGGAACAGGTTCTCGGCGAACCCAGAAAAGGCATAAAAATAACATATTCTGGCGATTCCAGACCCTGTGAAGAAATGATTGAATTTGCAAAAGACAGTAACGTGCTCATTCATGAATCAACATTTGCCAAAGAAGACAGCGCAAATGCAGAAGAGCATGCCCATTCAACATCTGTTGAAGCAGCATATATCGCCAAACAATCAGACTCCAAAGAATTAATATTGACACACATAAGTACCAGATATGGAGAAAGTTATTCCAAAATAATATTAAAAGAAGCTAAAGAGATTTTTGAAAATACCGAATTAGCATATGATTTATGGACAAAAATAATCAGATGATACAATGAATATACCAACTACAATTAACGATCCTGCAATGACTCTAGTTTATGTATTGATAGTGATAATATTAACATCAATTATCACAAGATTAATTGCATTTTCAATGAATAAAATGAAAAGATTCCATAAAAACATGACAGTAGTCTATCTTATCCGAGATATAATCAATTACATGATTTATTTCATAGCATTAATGATTATTTTACAGTTCTTTGGAATTAATCTTGCAGGAACACTATTAAGTTTAGGTATTGTGGGTATTGCTGTGAGTTTTGCGGCCAAAGACATAATTTCCAATTTATTTTCAGGAATCATCTTAATTATCGGAAAAAGTATCAAAGTTGGAGATACTATTGAAGTAAATGACAAAAAAGGATATGTTGAGAGGATATCCCTCAGGTCAACCGTGATAGTTGATGATTTGGGAGTAAAAAACCATGTTCCAAACTCAACATTAACAAATGACCATTATTTGGAATTTAAACCACCTGAAAAATATAGGGTAGATCTTATTGTGGGATTGCCGTTAAATGTAGACATTGAAAAATTTAGTGAAAAAATCATTGAAAAGATAAGTACATATGACCTTGCTGAAACCCCAAAACCACAGGTTTTCACAAAAGAAATCAAATTTGAAGAAGCAAGGCTAAAAGTATCGTTTTGGGTAAAAAATTTAAATGATAAAGACAAATATAAATTAAAAATCAGTAATGATGTCAGAAAAATTATAATAAACATGGGTGAGAATGATGAGTAGTTCAATCCAAGAAGAGATTTTAAAATTAAAAGATGAAAAAAATGCAATTATACTTGCACACAATTACCAACCTAAAGAAATTCAAGAAATCGCTGATTTTCTGGGAGATTCTTTAGAATTATGTATCAAAGCTTCTGAAATTGATGACAAAGATTTAGTTATCTTTTGCGGTGTTGATTTCATGGCTGAAACTGCTTTTATTCTAAATCCTGATAAGAAAATTGTTATTCCAACCATGGAAGCTGAATGCCCAATGGCACATATGTTGCCTGAAGAGGAATTATTAAAAGCCAAAGAAGAACATCCTGATGCAGGAGTTATTCTTTATGTAAACAGTATTGCAGAAGCAAAACAACATGCAGACACTTTATGTACTTCCGCAAATGCCGTGAAAGTTACTGAAAGCTTACCTCATGATAAAATATTATTTGGACCTGATAAAAACTTAGGAACCCATGTAGCTGAAAAATTAGACAAACAAATCATACCAGTTCCTAAAGACGGCCACTGCTATGTTCACAGATTATTCCATGTTGAAGATGTTGAACTTAAACGAGAGCAATATCCGAATGCTGAAATCATCTGCCACCCAGAGTGTAACATTAATGTCCAAAAAGCATGTGATAAAGTAATGTCAACTGGAGGAATGTTAAGATATATTGCTGAAAGCGATAAAGAGGAGTTTGTTATTGGAACTGAAATAGATATGATTACTAGAATCAACTCAGAAGTTCCTGGTAAAAAATTATATCCGTTACTTGAGGGGGCTATTTGTGAAACTATGAAACTGCATACTCTTGAAAAAGTAAGGGACTCTTTAATTAATGAAGAACCTCAAGTTGTCCTTCCAGAAGAAGTAGCTGAAAAATCCAGAAAAGCTGTTGAACATATGCTTAAAGCATCAAAATAGCTAGTTTAACTAGCTTTTAACTTTTTTTATTATTTAAACTGCTTTAAAAAAGACACTATTTCCCCGCCCAGATCTGAATAATCTGGCTCATCATAAACACTTCCGCCAGTGTCAAGAATAACTATTTTTAAATCCTTTATGAAATTTTCTAAAGGCAAAATATCTTTTTTAGTGTTAAAAGATAAATAATCATCAATTCCTATAATCAAGGATTTTGCCTTAATATTGGATAATTTATCATAAACATCATATTCTAAAAAACAGTCATTTCTTGATTTAAAATCGTAAATATCCATGAATAAACCTTCATCAACATAATCATCCATTAAAACATCAAGTTCATCATTAGACATTTCTTCGAAAATTCTTTCTGAGAAATAACTCATAAACCTTAACTTTGATATAGCTACAAGCAGTTTAGATAAAGAAACATTATATTCATCAACATAAAAATCATCACAAGACTCAATCATTGCTTCTGCAACCTTAACCATAGCATAACGGTACCCATAGGTTTTATACGTGGAATTTAAAATAATGATGAATTCCATTTCATCAGGATACTCGGATGCCCATGTATAAACTTCAAATCCTCCAGTGCCCTCACCAACAAGCCCTAACAATTTAGTGATATTAAATTTTTCAGCTAAAAACTGCCTTTTAAAATTAACACGATCTTTAATAGTATATGCTGGAAAATTATATTTTAATCCTGTCGAAGAGGGAGAACATGAATCTGGAGCTCCAAGCGAGCTAATTTTAATAAAAAAATAACTATCTTTATCAGCGGAATATATAAAATCATGATATTGTGCTAAAACGGAATGTCCTCCTTTAAGAGTAGGAAAATAAATGACAGCGTTAATAATCTCCCCATCATCATTATACTTGGGAACACCACTAGTTCCATACTCCACATTAACGTTTTCCAAAACTCTTCCCGATTCAAATTCAAAAGAGCTCATAACATGATTTTCATACTCAAACTTAAAATCCATTATCCCACCTGTTATATAATAATTTTTTTGATTTTACTATATAATTATTAGTAACCTTTCTATGATAACGAATGAAATAATCTATGAAAAATCATGCACAATCACATGTCTTCTAAAAAACTTGACAGAAACAGATTCATTTCAATTTCTTCACGAGCTATGAAATCATCTAGACGGACCTGAGCAGCATCACTTTGGAAAGGGTATAATTCATCATCAAAATACATTTTCAATTTAAGGCAATCCCCTTCAATACTAGTTTCTTCAGCCAAATTATCATTTAAGTAATCTAGTTGATTTATTGATAATCCCCATACTTCATAGTCAAGGTAGTTTTTATCATCAACTTTCCCATAATTAACAATATTAACAATCATCAAATTGCCCCAAGAAATCACTTAACTCATAGGAAATATTTTCAAGTTCATTAAAGCACAAATGCCCCAATTCAGAATCCATGATTATCAGTTCTGAATTTTTAATCATTTTAGACATTGGAATCCCGTCAAGCCCCGGAGGGAAATGAGGGTCTTGCTTGCATGCGATAATTAAAACTTTGGATTTGATTTTATCAAGACTGTCTTCAACATCATAGTTCATGCTAGCCTCATTGCAGTATTTTAAATCATAAATATCTGTTTCAATCATTTCATTTCCAAATTCTTCAAAGTCCCTACTCAATTCATCGTTGGACTTGGCTCTTAATGCCTCTTTTGAAAGTCCAAAATTAAATTCCGCAAGACAGGCTATTCTTAAAGATCTAATTAAAGAATAAGTAAGTTCGCCTTTTGCATAATCCGGATCGGAGACAATAATCTCATCTACAAATTTGGATAAGATATAATCATGGCCTGCAACCTTAAAACTGCTTACGCCACAAATAATAAAGTCTTGAAAGTCGGGATACTCAATGGCTTGGGTTAGGCCAACAAAACCCCCCATGGAATTCCCGATTAAACCTAAAATATGATCAATATTGAATTTTTCTTTTAGGAATTGTTTTTGAAAATTGACAACATCCAAAATAGTATATTTTGGAAACTTATTTTTCAAACCTGTTAATGAAGGGGAACAAGAACCCGCCGAACCTAATGCAGTTAAACTTACAAAGAAATATTTTTCCTCATCGAAAGGACAATCCCTAAAAGTTAAAGGAAGAATTTTATTAATTCCGGAAAAAGAACCTAAAGAACCATGGCAATAAACAATTGCATTATTAATTAAACCATTATCATCATATTTAGGAGTCCCATAAGTCATATACTCCACTTTGACATCTTTTAAGACTTCCCCATTTTGAAATTCAAACGAATCCATTATAAAATGCTCTTTTTTGTTTTCAAAAAATTCATCATCAAAAATAAAAATTCCTCCATTAAAACTAATTTATTATCTAAAAAACAAATTATTTAAATTAAACTAGACAATGTTATTGTGATGAAATATAAAATTTTAGAAAAACCTAGCTGTGAAGATGCATACGATTTAGTTCATGAAGCTTTAAGAAAAAGGGCAACAATATTAATTTTTGCTTGCTGTAAAGTTAATTATGAAGGTCGTGCATTAAGCGAACTAAACTGGGGAGAACGTATAATAATGATAAAACCTGATGGGGCATTTTTAATCCATCAAGAGAAAAAAGTAGAACCGGTGAACTGGCAACCCCCTAAATCAAGGACAAGAACTTATATCAAAAATGAAAATCTTTTTTTAGAAAGTCACAGAAGAACTCCAAAAGAGTTATTAACTGTTGAAATAAGACAAATCCAATTTATTAACTATGCCAATATCGAAGACTTTGAAGAACTTGAACAGGCAGGATATGAAAAAGACATGAGCGACATGATCATGGATAAACCTCACATGATTGAAGAAGGTTTTACACCTACAGCAAGAGAATACAGTGTAGAACATGGCTTCATTGACATTTTAGGAAAAGATAGTGACAATAACTTAATGATATTGGAGCTAAAAGCCCGTAAAGCAGGCGTTGCTGCGGTAAAACAATTGAAAAGATATCTTCAAGACTTTGAAAATACTGACAATGATTATCTAAAAGAGTGTAAAGCCCAAAAGAAAAAAATTAGAGGTTTGCTTGTTGCACCATCACTAATGGACGACGCTCAGGAAATGATTGAAGAGGAAGGTATTGAATTTGTATCTATCGAGCCGCCTCGCGAGTTAAAAAGAGATAAAAAAGTAACTTTAGATGCATTTTAATCCAATGCATCCTCGATTTTTTTTAATTCAGCCTTATAGAATTCTTTAGTGAAATCATTTGCTGGAATTGAAGTTGTAACATGACAATCCTTTTCTAATTTATAAATAAGATACTCCTCTGTTTCGAGAGGAACAGTGTCTCCATCATCAAGTAATTCCAAATCATCCAATTCAACCAATATATCATCAAATTCTTTCTGTTCGAGTGAAACAACATCATCCAATTCCATTTCTTGAACCTTAGGATTTAGTTGCATTGCAATAGCTACAAATCCGTTGACTTTTTTATCGGAAATAGAAAATTCTGTGTTTCTAATTTCATCCATAGAAAATTTAACATGAGAAAGAGTGTTTTTTGTGACTGGAATTTCCCTAGACAACCCTATTTGGTTAATTTCATAATTGTTCTTCCAGTCCCCAATTTTGTAAATTGCATAATTTATATCATCAACATTAATAATTTCATCATCGACCATTGTATCACGCAATTATAAATATATTTTTATAATAATAAAAACATTATTATAAATATAGATTATAAGAAATGTAAATTTCAATGGAGGTTAAGCTGTGAAAAAATGTCCTGAATGTGGAAATCCTAGCTACGATGGAGCTCCGGTTTGTGGAAATTGTGGATATGTATTCCCAAAACCAAAAGCTAAAGTTCGTAGAGAAGAAAGCATCTTCGAAGGAAAACCTAAAGAAAAACCAAAAGTGGAAAAAACTTCCAATGATCAAAGCGTAACAGAAATTATCAAAGAAAAAAAACTTATTATTGGAGCAATATTGCTTATAACTTTTATTGTGATTTGTGGAATTGTCATTACTGGACCAAATAATAAAAGTCCTACAACAGTTCAAACCACTGATTTAGCGGAATATAACGCTGGTGACTTTTCATTTAAATATCCTAAAAGTTGGGAACCTGTAAATTTAACTGACTCTGATCATGAGACTGCTATATTCTTCAAAAATGAAAATAATACTATTATTGAACATTATAACATCAGTAGCAGTGCAAGTTCCCTAAAAGAGATTAATCAAGATAGGATTAGTCATGCCATAAATAGTGGCGATGCTGTTGAACTTCTAGAAACAATCACATTAGATGGTAGAAATGCCTCAAATATTATCTTAGAAAATTCCGATGGAAACTACACAAGATACGTATCAATGTTTACTGACGGTAAACTATATGTTTTCAAAATTAGTGGAGATTCAATCAATGCAATTACTTCTGATAGTATTAATGAGGTAATAAATTCCGCAGATATCAAATAAGTATGATTAATTTCATACTTTTTTTTCTATTTTTATTTTTAAGTGTTTAAAATGAATACAATTAAACTCGCTCTTTGTCAGATGAATGTTATTGATGATAAATCTGAAAATTTGAAAAAAGCTGGATTAATGATTACTCAATCTGTAGAAGAAAATGCAGATTTTATTGTTCTACCAGAAATGTTTAACTGCCCTTATTCTAATGATAAATTCATTGAGTATCAAGAGGAAGAAAAAGACAGTCATACATTACATAAAATTTCATCACTAGCCAGTGAAAATAATGTATATATCTTAGCTGGCTCAATTCCCGAAAAAGAGGGTGATAATTTATACAATACATCATATCTTTTTGATAGGAATGGTGAAATAATAGCCAAACACAGAAAAATGCATCTTTTTGACATTGATGTTAAAGACAGGATAACATTTAAAGAATCAGACGTATTGACTGCAGGAGATAATTTTACACTAGCAGATACCGAATTTGGAAAAATTGGTATTGGAATTTGTTACGACATTCGTTTTCCCGAATTAGCCAGAATCATGACAGAAAAAGGTGCCTTAATCTTATTTTACCCTGGAGCATTTAATATGACAACAGGTCCTGCGCATTGGGAATTGTTATTTAGATCTCGAGCATTAGACAATCAGGTGTTTTGTGTTGGTGTTGCACCTGCTTTAAATGAAAGTGCTAGCTATCACAGCTATGGCCATTCAATTATTGCAAACCCTTGGGGAGAAATAATTGCGCAAGCCAGTGCAAAAGAAGAGTTAATAATATCAGAAATTAATCTAGATGAAATAAAAAAAGTAAGAGAAGAACTCCCCCTTTTGAAAAACAAAAGAGAAGATCTCTACGAAGTCAATCAAAAATAACTATTTTAATTTAGCCAACCTTTTTTTGAAGTAGTCCACTTTTTTAGTGCCGTCGAATACTTCAATAGCAGTTTCTATGACCCTAACTTCATTGTCATAGTCATTAGCTTTTCTGTAAAGAATACATAATCTTTTATATGGTGCATCTTTAGCTTGTTTTGATTCAACATATCTTTCGTATTCTTTAATAGCTTTTTGAACATTAGTTTTTTCCATTTCTTTGATTGTGCTCATAGGAATAACTTTCACGATGGATTTTCCTGAAGCTTTAGCTTTTTGTCTCTTTTCAGCTTTTTTAATTGCCTTATTACAAGATTTTTTGAAGTCCTTATCATCTTCACCTTTTCTTGCCTTTTTGATTAAGTCAATTGCTTCATCAGTTGCAAGATCACCTAATGCCTGGATTGCAGCTAATTTTACACCCCAATCCTCATCCTCAAGACAATTGGCGATAGTATCCAACTCATCTTCTGCCTGAAGTTCACCCAAAGCACGAACAGCAACTTTCCTAACTCCAAAATCATCGTCATTTGTTGCTTCAACAAAGTATGGGATAACTTTCTTATCTTCAGTTTCTTTAAGAGCAAATGCCAAAAATCGTTTATCCTTACCTTCAGCATTTTTAAACTCTTCAATTAATTTATCAACTGCCACATCCCCCATACTTCCTAAAATTTCTGCTGCTTTAAATCTGACTTGTGCATTTTCATCAGTAGTAGCTTTTATTAAGGGTTCAATAGCAGATTCATCATTAATACCAACTAATGATTCAATAGCTTCCTTTCTAACTTTAACATCATCATTTGATAAATTGTTAATTGCATCTTCAAAATTTAAATTTGACATAGTAATAAGTTAGTTTTTAAGAATATATAAAGATTTAAAAAAAAAGAGAAAAAAGAGAAAATAAATTTCTCTTAAATTGCGGTCCAACCACCATCAATACAGATGAGTTGACCGGTACAGAAACTAGATGCATCAGATGCTAAGTAAATAGCAATACCATCTAATTCACCAGGTTTACCTAAACGGCCTGCAGGACAATAAGCTGCAATAAGGTCCATGAATCCAGGCAATTCAATGGAGTCAACAGTTAATTCTGTTTCAAATACTGCAGGTCCGATTGCGTTTACAGTAATGTTGTATTTTGCCCATTCAACAGCCAAGTTTTTGGTTAAGTTCATTACTCCACCTTTAGCTGAGGAATATGCGCTAATTCCACCACCAGGGAAGATTACTCTTGAGTGGATTGAACCAATGTTGATGATTTTACCGTATTCTTGTTCAATCATGATTTCCCCAACAGCTTTACACATGTAGTATACACCACTTAAGTCAATGTGAATGTGTCTTTCCCATTCTTCATTGGATTGATCGGTAACCATTTTGTTGTTTCCCATACCTGCTGCGTTAACTAAAATATCAATTCTTCCGTAAGCATCCATAGTTTTTGCAACTGCTGCGGTGATGCTGTCATAGTCACCAACGTCACATACTGCATACATTACTTCAGTTCCGAATTCTTTTTCAATTTCAGCGACATTTTCTTGGAGTCTTTCTTCTCTTCTTGCGAATAATGCTAATTTTGCACCTTGGCTTGCATATGCTTGAGCTATTTGCCAACCAAGACCAGAAGAAGCACCAGTTACAACTGCAACTTTGTCTTTAATATCAAAATAGTTTTTCATATTTTTAACCACCTAAGGCATGAGCCTATGATTAAATATATTAAAAAATAAACTATTTAACTATTATTATATGATTTTTTATAAGATATTCAAATAAAATTATAATAATGAAATTAATATTCAACAGTTTTAAAGTAACTGATTAAAATATTTATTCAAATTATTCACATTGTATAGAAAAGAACTATGAAAATTATAATTAATTATGAAAAAGATAAAAATAGAAAACACAATAAAATAAATTAACAAAAAAGATGTGGTGAAAATGATTGAAGAACAAACCAAAAGCTATTCCAAAAAGCAGATTTATAAAACCCTTCACCCATGGGTTAAGAAATGGTTTGATTTAAAATTCGATGATTTCACACCTGCTCAGAAAAAATCAATCATTGACATCCAAAAAAAGAACAACATCCTTATTTCATCACCTACAGGTTCTGGAAAAACATTAACTGCATTTTTATCAATAATCAGTGAACTTACAACCCTTGCAGAAAAAGACAAACTAGAAGATAAAGTTTACTGCATTTATATTTCCCCATTAAAAGCTCTAGACAATGATATTGAAAAAAATCTTGATGAACCTCTAAAGGGAATTGAAGAAATAGCAGGCAGAGATCTGGGGATTAGAAAAGCCGTGAGGACCGGTGACACTTCACAGTACCAAAGACAAAAAATGCTTAAAAAACCACCCCACATCTTAATTACAACACCCGAAACATTATCCATATTGCTTGTAGCACCAAAATTTAGAGAGAAATTAAGTGGTGTCAAATATGTTATTGTTGATGAAATACATTCTCTGGCTGAAAATAAGAGAGGCGTTCATCTAAGCTTATCATTAGAGCGTTTACAACACCTTATTGGCCAGTATACAAGGATCGGACTTTCTGCAACAGTCAGTCCCATCGAAGAAATCGCAAAATTTTTAGTCGGATATGAATATGGTGTTGAGCGAAGCTGCAAAATTGTTAATATAAATTATCTAAAAGAGCTGGATATGGAAGTAATGTGTCCTGTAAGCGACATTGTACTTGCAGATGAAGAAGACACCAAACTTGGAATGTATGACTTATTAGATGACTTGATTTGGGAAAACAAAACGACATTAATTTTTACAAACACCAGAAGCGGAACGGAACGTTTTGTTTATAATTTAAAGAAAATGTATCCAATGCACTATAATAATAAAAACATAATGGCTCACCATTCATCTCTTTCAAAGGAAGTCCGTTTAGAAACGGAAAACAAATTAAAAGAAGGAAAACTGAAAGCTGTTGTTTCATCCACTTCACTAGAACTGGGAATCGATATCGGATATATTGACTTGGTTGTTTTAATAAACTCCCCAAAATCTGTTGCAAGAGCGCTTCAAAGAATAGGCAGAAGCGGGCACAAACTGCATGAAAAATCAAGAGGTAAAATTATAGTGACCGACCGTGACGACTTAGTTGAATGCTCAGTGCTACTTAAAAATGCAAAAGAAGGAAAAATAGACAAGATATCCATCCCTACAAACTGTTTAGATGTTCTGGCACAACACATTTATGGAATGAGCATTGAAAATCCATGGGACATTGACTATGCCTTTGATGTCATTCAAAAAAGTTATTGCTACAAAAATCTGTCAAGAGACGATTACGAAGATGTATTAAGTTACATGGCTGGAGAATATCCTGAACTAGAAGAAAGATACGTTTATGCAAAAATTTGGATTGATTATAAAAATAATACCTTCGGAAAACGTGGAAAACTAGCTAGAATGCTTTATTCAACAAATATTGGGACAATTCCAGATAGCTCCGGAGTTTTAGTAAAATGTGACGGTGAAACTGTAGGAAAAATCGAAGAAACGTTTATGGAACGGTTAAAAAAAGGAGACACATTTGTTCTTGGAGGCAGAACCTATAGATTCAATTATGGAAAAGGAATGACAATCAATGTAACCCCTGCAAGCGGACCTCCAACAATCCCATCATGGTTTTCACAGCAGTTACCATTGGCATTTGATTTGGCAATGGATATCCAAAGATTCAGAGCACATATGGATGTTAAATTTAGATATAGGAGAAGCAAGGAAGAAATAATGGAATTTATTCATGATTACCTCTATGTCGATGATTTCGCTGCAAATTCCATTTATGAATACTTTGTGGAGCAATTCAAATATGCCCAAATTCCAAGCAATCAAAAACTATTAATAGAATATTATAAAGGATTTGGAGGCAGAAAATTTGTAATATTCCATTCATTGTTTGGAAGAAAGGTCAATGACGCACTATCCCGTGCGGTAGCATACGTTGTCGCCCAAAGATACAACATTAATGTAACGATTTCTATTTCAGATAACGGATTTTATTTAAGCTCAGACGGCAAAATTGGAGGTCTCGAAGCATTTAAAGAGTTAACTCCTGAAAATTTTGAAATAATATTAACCAAATCACTGAATAAAACAGAGACATTAGCTTCCAGATTTAGACACTGCGCCGGAAGATCTTTAATGACCCTAAGAAGATATAAGGGAGAATCAAAATCAGTTGGCCGCCAGCAAGTTCGGGGGAAAATTTTGCTAAAATTCGTGCAGGATATGGATGACAACTTTTCCATTCTAAAAGAAGCTAGAAGAGAAGCATTGGAAGATTATATGGATATAAAAAATGCATTAAATGTTATCGAGATGGTTGCATCTGAAGAAATGGAAATAAAAACAATAAATACGGTCATTCCCAGCCCCTTTGCATTTAATTTGGTTTCACAAGGATACTTGGATGTATTAAACCAAAATGATAAAGGAGAATTTACAAAAAGAATGCACATGGCAATTCTTGACCAGATTAAAGATAAATTAAATGACATTTATTAAAAGAAAATATGTTAAAAAATAAATACTTTTATTTATAAATTTAAACAGATATATAAAGGTGATTATTATGACTAAACGGAAAGCAGTTATTATCGGTTTTATATTAGCTGTAATCGTGAAAGCCTTTTTTGCTCGTTATGAATTTATAGGCTTGTTAATTGTAGGATTCATCACAGGATACATTGCCCATGATGGTCCAATAAGTGGACTGTGGAATGCTGCTGTTGCTGGCGCATTAGGAACAATTATTTGTGCAATAATCTTCATATTAATGGTAACAATTGGAGGAACAGCTTTAATCGGACCATTTGGAGGATTAACCGGATTTACAGTATCAGGTATTGAAAGTTTAATAGTCGTAGTATCTGACCTAATCTATTATGCAATCGTTATGGGAATTACTGGAGCTATTGGAGGAGCAATAGCTTCTAGAAAATAAACTTTGGAGATATAATATGGAACTATTGAGTGATATTGATATAAAATCAGTTATTATAGGTGCTGCAATTGCTGCTACATGCGTAATTGTTGGATCAAGAGGATATGAATTAGCATATCCTTGTTCAGCTATTGGATTAATTTATGTAGGATATAAAGCAAAAAATCTTAAATATGGAGCATTCCTTGGAGCTTTTGCATCAACACCAATTATGTATCTGGCCGCTGACGGCAGATTAGGGGAGTTCACCAATTTCTTTGCAACAGAAATGGGAGCAATAGTTTTTGCAATACTCATTCTTCTTGTAGGTGCATTTATTGGATTTGTTGGAGCATGGGCTAAAAAAGACCGCATCAAAGCTAAAGAGGAATATGAGAAAAAACAAAAAATAGGCAAAAATAAAAAGAAAAATAAAAAAGCTCAAAAAGAGAGCAAAGAAAAATAAAATTAAAAAGAAAATATAATAACAAAATTATGTTATTATTTTTTCTAATTCATCTCTTTCTATACCGTTTTTAATTTCAAGTGCAATTCTTCTACCCATACTCATTGGTTTACCATAAGTTAAGTAGGAGTAAGGAGAACCATCCATAAATGTGTTTGTACCACCATCAGTTCTTGCACTTATTTCAAAACAAATTACTTCTAAATTATCATTTACTAAAGTTTGCATACAGAATGGACCATTTAATCCAGGAGCAACTAATTTTTTAGCACTTTCAGTTAATTTATCAGCAATGTCAAATACTTGCGGGAGTAAAGATTCACGAATTACAGCAGGGTGATTACCAGTAACAACGTAAGACGGGCTTAAATCAATGTCTAATTGATCTTTAGCAGGCATTCTGACAAATCCATCAATACTAGATTCGTATCTTGTATCCATACCCATTAATTCAACTTTATCATCAAGTGCTGAGTAGAAATAGTGTATACAATAGTTACAACCAGAAACATATTCTTCAATATGTGCTGCCTCTACATCACTGTCTTCTAACCATCCACGTGCTTTCATAGCTTCTATTTTTGCATCAAACTCTTCAGTAGATGATGCTACAAAGTAACCTCTTCCACCTCTTGCACCAGGGAATTTAACCATTACTGGTCTGTCGATTTCTGAAGGGTCATTGTATTTGAATGGAATCCTCACATCGCCCTCAACAAGAAGTGCTCTTTCTTTATCTCTTTCAGCTTCCCATCTAAGTACATCTCTGTTACCAAACATAGGAACATTGAATTTATCTTCAACATTGTCAAGTCCAGCATATGCAACAAAAGACCCATGAGGAACAACAATTGCATTCATATCTCTAAGTTTTTGTTGAACATCTTCATTAACAATGTCTTTAAATTTATCAACGATAATGTATTCATCGGCTACACCAAAACGTTGATAAGGAACTTCACGACCTTTTTCACAAACAATAGCTGTTTTAAACCCTTCTTCTTTAGCACCTTGCAGGATATGTAAAGAAGTGTGACTTCCGAGAGTGGCTATTGTTATTTCGCTTTTGTCGTATTTAGCCAAAATATCCAAAATGTCTTCCTTTTTAACTTCTCCCATTATATCTTCTCCTAAAAGAATGATGATATTATATATATTTTTCTGAATTTATAATAGTTTTTATTTGATTTTCAAATAAAGTTAAAATTAAAAATGATAATAAACAAAATATTAAACACAAATTAGTAAGGTAAAGATAAAAATGTTAATCGGTTTAATTTCAGACACACATATTCCAGACAGAGCAAAGCAATTGCCTCAAAATGTATTTGATGCATTCAGCGATGTTGATTTAATACTGCATGCAGGAGATTTGACTTCACTTGAAGTCATTAATCAATTAGAACAGATTGCTCCGGTAATGGCAGTTCAAGGAAATATGGATAGGGTCAACGGAATTAATCTGCCTAAAGCTAAAGTTGTTGAAGCTGAAGGACTAAAAATTGGAATTGTTCATGGAGAAGTCTATCCAAGAGCAGATACACAACAGCTAGTATATTTAGCCAAAGAACTTAATGTTGATATTTTAATTAGTGGTCATTCACACCAACCCAAAATAGAAAAAAAAGATGGAGTGTTACTGATAAATCCCGGAAGTCCAATTGTGCCGAGACTTGCAGATAGAACCGTGATGCTGCTTGAAATAAATAACAAAGAAGTTGATGTGGAAATCATTAAAATCGGAGCGCCGGTATGCAGTGCTCTTGATTTTGACAAATACATGAGGGATTGAAATGGGAAGCAAATGGCAAATGGAAAAACACAAAGATCCTTATTATAAAAAAGCTAAACAAGAGGATTATCGTTCAAGAGCATCTTATAAACTTAAACAGCTAGACAAAAAATTCAAAATACTCAAACAAGGAAATACCGTAGTTGACCTCGGAGCAGCACCTGGCGGATGGTCACAGGTGGCCCTAGAGAAAGTAGGTGAAGAAGGGATTGTTGTCGGAGTTGATTTAAACAGATTCAAAAAATTCCATGAAGAAAATTATTATGGTATCAGAGGAGATTTTACAACCCCTGAAGTTCAAGAAAAGATTATTGATATTATTGGAGGAAAAGCGAAAGTTGTAATGTCAGATGCATCACCTTCACTGTGCGGAATCAAAAACATAGATCAATTACGCTCAATTGATTTGACCAATGCTGTTATTGAAATAGCTGAAAATATCTTAGAAGAGAAAGGGAATTTGGTCATGAAAGTATTCCAAGGTCCGGAATACAAAGCCATGTTAGATTCACTTAAGGGCAAATTTAGACAGGTGCGAACTACAAAACCAGCATCATCTCGTAAAAAAAGTTCTGAAATGTATGTAGTGGGACTTGAATACAAACCTAAAAAAAATAGAAAAGAAAAGAAAAATTAAAGACTATTAAATGCTTCTTTGGCATCATCAAGCTTTTCTTTAGCATATTGAATCCTACTATCCACTTCATTAGATGGTTTACCAGCATCCAAAGCACTTTGTACATTTTGAATAGCCGAATCCGCTCTGGCCAACTCTAATTTAGCATCATTGTATTTTTGAATAGAATCCTGGCCTCCAGCATAATAAGTAGCTTTAATGCTCTCAAACTGAGCAGAGAGATTATCGTATTCTGATTTTAACTCTGCAAGTTGGTCATATTGAGTACCGGAAGATATTTCATTGGTAATGCTTGATGAAACAATACTGTATCCTACATAACCTACAACTATGATTGTTGACACTACCATTATAATACCCACGATAGAAATTAACATTGAAGTAGATTTAAACAATTTTAATTTAGATTTCCTCATAATAACCCCAAATTTAACTACTATAAATTCTTTATGTAACTATTAAATATATTAATTTTAGTATATATCTTTTACCTATCACATCAATAATGCAACATTTTTTTAAGTATGAAATATTAAAAATATAAAATAATGAATTCAAGTACCAAATCTCAAACATCAATTAGAAAATTCGAAGAATTTTTTGCAACATCATACAAAGATGATGTATTCGAAATACTAGAAACATATCCCGATGAACGATCACTTACCGTAGATTATAATGCATTAGAAATATTTGATCCAGACTTAGCGGATTTGTTAATAGAAAAACCAGAAGAAGTTATTGAAGCTGCACAAATAGCTATAAAAAATATTGACCCTCTTGTAAAAGATGCGGACATCAATATTCGTTTTGAGAATTTGTCCAATGTAATTCCTTTAAAAACATTATTAAGTAAATATATCGGAACATTTGTTTCAGCTGACGGAATTGTGAGAAAAACCGATGAAATTAGACCTCGTATTGAGACTGGAGTATTTGAATGTAGAGGATGTATGAGATTGCATGAGGTCGAACAGAGTTCTGGAAATAGAATTATTGAACCTTCATTATGTAGCGAGTGTGGTGGAAGGTCATTCAGATTGCTTCAGGAAGAATCAAAGTATATTGACACTCAGACCGCAAGGATGCAAGAACCTTTAGAAAATTTGTCTGGAGGAACAGAACCAAAACAAATGTTAATGGTTTTAGAAGATGATTTAGTGGACAAATTAAATCCTGGAGACAAAGTAAGAATAACCGGGACCTTGAAAACATTTAGAGAAGAAAGAAGCGGCAAATTCAAGAATTACATTTATGTCAATCACATCGAGCCATTAGAACAGGAATTTGAAGAATTGCAACTTTCACCAGAAGATGAAGAAAAAATCATCGAATTATCCCAAGACCCTCACATTTATGAAAAAATTATCAAATCAACAGCCCCTTCAATCAGAGGATATAGGGACGTTAAGGAAGCTATTGCGCTACAACTCTTTGGAGGAGCTGCAAAACAGCTTGCCGATGAAACCAGACTCAGGGGAGATATACACATCCTCATCGTAGGGGACCCAGGTATTGGTAAATCCCAAATGTTAAAATACGTCTCAAAACTAGCTCCAAGAAGTATTTACACAAGCGGTAAAGGTACAACAGGAGCAGGATTAACTGCAGCCGCAGTAAGAGACGAACTTGGAGGATGGTCTCTTGAAGCAGGTGCATTAGTACTTGGGGACCAAGGTAACGTATGTGTTGACGAGCTCGATAAAATGAGGGCAGAAGACAGATCTGCACTTCACGAAGCATTAGAACAACAAACTGTAAGTATTGCAAAAGCAGGAATTATGGCAACATTGAATTCAAGGTGTTCCGTTCTTGCAGCGGCAAACCCTAAATTCGGAAGGTTCGACAGATTTAAAGTACTTGCAGAACAGATTGATTTGCCTTCACCAATCCTTTCCCGTTTCGATTTAATCTTTGTTGTAGAAGACAAACCAAGTGTCGAAGGAGATTCAAAATTAGCGGAACACATATTAAAAATACATCAATCCAATACCGTTGATTATGAAATTGAACCAGAATTACTTAGGAAATATATCGCATATGCCCGTAAAAATGTAAATCCTGTTTTAACAGATGAAGCTAATGAAGTTTTAAGAGAATTTTATGTAAGTACAAGAAATAGTAATCGTGAAGAACAAGCCCCAGTTCCTATTACAGCAAGACAACTCGAAGCTATTATCCGTTTAGCAGAAGCAAGTGCTAAAATTAAACTCAAAGAGACTGTTGATAAAGAAGATGCTGAAAAAGCTGTAAGATTACAATTAGCATGTCTTAAAGAAGTGGGAGTGGATCCTGAAACTGGAGAAATGGATATTGAAATTATGGAAGGAAGAACACCAACTTCTGAAAGAGAAAAAATGCAAAGAGTTATGGAAGAAATCGGTATTCTTGAAGAAGAATATGCTGGCCAAGCTCCACTTAACGTATTAATCTCAAATATGGCGGACAAATACAATATGAGTGAGGAAAAGGTTGAAGAGTTTGTTAGAAACTTAAATCAAAAAGGATTGATTTACAGTCCTGCACAGGGACACTACAAACGTGCTTAATTTATAATCATGATTGTTGAATAATTTTTTATTCAACTCTTTTTTTTATTTTTAATAATATTTCCAAAATTTTAAGAAATAATTTCCGCATGAACTTTTTAAACAAAATAGTAATGTGAAATAAGCATACATTAATAAATGATTAAAATCAAATTTAATATATTATACTTATACTAATTTTTATAGGAGAGATAAAATGGATAAATATGAAGATTTATTAGAAAGAGCAATAGACCAATTACCTCCTGAAGTATTTGAACACAAAAGATTCAAAATTCCTAAAGCTTATTCAGACATTCAAGGTAATAGAACCTTTATTAAAAACTTTAAAGATGTTGCAGAAGGTTTAAACAGAGACCCTCAACATTTATTAAAATTCTTAATGAGAGAATTAGGTACTGCAGGAAATATCGAAGGTCAAAGAGCAATTTTACAAGGTAAATTTACACACTACCTAATTAATGAAAGAATTGAAGATTATGTAGACAAATATGTAATTTGTCACGAATGTAACAGACCAGATACTAGAATTATTAGAGAAGGTAGAATATTCTTACTTAAATGTGCTGCATGCGGTGCAACAGCACCTTTAAAAACATTATAATTCTACTTTTTTATTTATTTTTACCGATATTATGTTTTGTCCAGAGTGCGGAAGTACTGATAAAGAAATGGTTGGCGATATTTGTATCGACTGTTTTTTAAAAGATTTCCAAATGATTGAACTGCCTAAACGCATCGAAGTTCAAATATGCAGCCATTGTAACAGCAAACTTGAAGAAGGGAAATGGTCAGAAGAAAACATTCCCGAAGAGGAAATAATCTACAGGGCACTCGAGAGAAATATAAAAATTGCTGATGAAGTTTCAAACGAAATAGTTAATTTAGAAATTGACCAGATTAAAGGAACAATAGCCAACTGTTTTGTCGAAGTTACAGGAGAGGTTCATGGAGTGGAAATTGAAGAAACCCATGAAAGTGAAGTCAAACTCCAAAAAACCGTTTGTCCAACATGCAGCAAAATGCAATCCGGTTATTATGAAACCGTGATTCAGTTTAGGGCAGACAACAGAGAAATAAAACCTGAAGAATATGCTAAAGCTGATGAAGTGGTTGAAAGGACTTTAATAAAACAATCCAAATCCGACAAACTTGCATATTGTCCCCAAATAGCTAAACTAAAAGAAGGATACGATTATTACATCGGTTCTTTCAAATCCGGGAAAAAAGTGGCTGAAAGCCTAAAAGAAGAATTTGGAGGAATCATAAAAGAATCTCCAAGGTTAATCAGTGAAGACAAATCAACCGGAAAGGGACTTTACAGAATATGGATTTCAGTTAGAATTCCTGAATTTGAAATCAATGACTTCATCAAATATGACAACAAAATAATCCAAGTGCATAGCATTGGTAAAAATAGCATTGTTGGAGTCGATGTTTCCACAAACAAGAAACACAATATCCCCATGAAAAATATGGAAGGTATTGAACTTGTTAAAAAATCAGACGAAATAGAAACTACAACAATAATTTCAAAATCTCCAAGCACAATTCAAATCCTGGACCCTAGCGATTACTCAGCACTAGATTTGGAGATGAAAGAGGAATTCTCTTCCTACAATATTGGAGATGAGATAAAACTTATAAAAATTGACAATTACGTTTATTTATTAAATTAAGGGATAAAATGAATATTGAAGAAAAAATTCAATTAATAAAAGAAGGAACCTTGGAAGTTATAGATGAAGAAGAATTAAAAGAAGTTCTCGCCAAAGAACAACCTATAGCCTACACAGGTTATGAACCTTCCGGAAAAATCCATTTAGGACATGCAGTAACTGTACAAAAATTAAAACAACTCCAAAAATTAGGCTTTAAAATTAAAATCCTCCTTGCAGACTACCACGCATTTTTAAATGGAAAAGGAACAGTTGAAGAAATAGCTGAAACTGCAGAATATAATAAAAAATGTTTCCAAGCATTAGGTTTAGATGAAACAACAGAATATGTTTTAGGTTCATCTTTCCAATTGGAAGGGGATTATACCGATAAAGTTTATCAATTAGCTACAATGACTACTTTGAAAAGAGCCAGAAGAAGTATGGATCAAGTAAGCCGTGCAGACGATAATCCAAAAGTAGCCAGTGTAATTTATCCTATTATGCAAACTGTTGATATGGCTGCTTTAGAAGTGGACATTGCACTTGGAGGAATGGAACAAAGGAAAATCCAAATGTTGGCAAGGGAAAATCTAGAAAAAATTGGCGAAAATGTTCCTGTTTGCATTCACACACCATTATTGCATGGGCTCGATGGAGATGCAAAAATGTCATCAAGTAAAGGCAATTATATTGCAGTAGATGATTCCGTTGAAGTAATTGCCAAAAAGATTAAGAAAAGCTTCTGCCCTCAAGGAGAAGTTGAAGGAAACCCAATGATTGAAATTGCAGAAACCTTTGTTTTCCCAAATCAAGATACTTTACTTATTAAAAGACCTGAAAAATTCGGTGGAGACATTGAATTGGCACACGACGAATTAATTAAAGACTTTAGTGAAGGAAATTTACACCCAATGGATTTGAAAAATGGAATAAAAGATTTCTTAATTGAATTCTTTGCTCCTGTAAGAGAATACATGGAGGAAAATTAAATGGACGAAGAAAAACAAGAATTTGAAATGGGTTTGCCGAATGGCGTTGGCGAAGCTATGCTTGCTCATGCATTTGAAAAATTTGACTTTAAATTAGAACAAACTGAATTTGGTCCTAAATTAGTTGGAGAATACGATGAGCTTGTAAAAGTAAAAGAATTTTTGGCTAATGCCATTGAAGAAAGATTAAAAGAACTTGAAGGATAAAACTTTAATGGTTAATGCAGACATGATGCTGCATTGGCTAATTAATTATTCTTTTTTATGATTTCCTTTAATTCGATTATTTCTTCTTTTAACTCATCAATTTTTTTCTCATTTTCATTAAGCTGCTTATTGACTTTTTCTAATTCTTTATCAGATTTTGCAACATTGTCTTTTAATTCGTGTATGTGGTAACTTCCTTCTTTCAACACCCTATCCATGAAATAAGAAGACATGGCCCCAGTAATGGCGCTGAAAAGAAATACTCCAATGATCAGTAATATCAAACTGAATACCTTACCAAAAACCGTGGATGGAGTAATATCACCGTAACCAACGGTTGTTAAACTAACAACTACAAACCACAAATCATCAAACAAATTGCCCATGCTAGGATCAATCAAATACAGACCTAATGTGGAGCCAATCACAATTAAAACAAAAACGCCTAAAATTTCATCCAGATGAGTGTTTTTCAAGAATTCACCGACGATTTTAAAGTAGAGCCCTATCAACAATAAAACTCGCAAGAATTTAATGAATCTTAAATACTCGAATCCCAGAAATGGAGATAATAACAAATCTAAAGGTATTGCTGCTATAAATCCAACAATATTTGCTTTAAAATATTCCGATTTATTTGAAGATTTATTGAAACCTCTGAAAAAAACAAACAAAAGAACAAAACATACAAATAAATCAAAAACTAAAAGTGCATTAAATTCCGATAAATTAAAAACGATTACAGTGGAAACTAAAATTATATCAATGGCAACTATAATACCCAATAATATTTCAGAAATGTTGTGAATCTTTGTTTTCATTTTCCACCAATCAATCATCTTATACAGTCAGGGCAAATTCCGAGATATGGTGCAACTGCTTTTTTAATATCTGAAGAAACCTTATTAACCCCATTATTTGCATTAATAATCTGATGTTCATAATTTTCAACTAGATTCAAATAGTTTTCCTTAACGCCAGTTAAAAATTTCTCATCTTCAAAAGTATCTTTACCTGATGTCCTTGCAACAGATTTTTTAACATCCAAATCCAATAACAATAACAGATCTGGCTTTTTAGCATATTTATTTAGAACTTCAATCCATTCTGCAGGTTCTTGATATGCAAGAGAGGAAATAAATGATCTATCGGAAATAAATATCTTAGATTCATCTCCCAATTTATCCATTATTAACATCCTGTCTGCTGCAAAAAGCAAGCCTAAAGTTTTTTGAACTCTGTCGGTTGTTGCATCAGGCCTTTGCAAAACTTTACGAATTAGCTTTCCAACCTCGGAATCAGTTGGTTCGACTAATGTTTCAACTCTAAATCCATTGTCTTCAAGCCATTCTTTTAACATCTGAATTTGAGTTGATTTTCCTGCACCATCAATTCCTTCAAATACTATATACATAAAATAGAATATGTTTTACTTTAATATATAATTAATTACAAAGGATATAACAGATGAATCAAAATAAGGTGCATTAATAAAATGGTTTTAGAAGAATTATTAGCTCCCGCAGGTTCGCCAGAAGTCCTGACAATAGCCGTTAATGCAGGTGCTGATGCAGTTTATATTGCAGGACAGCAATACGGAGCAAGAGCTTATGCTAAAAACTTTACAATAGAAGAAATTGAAAAAGCAGTCAATTACGCCCATTTAAATGGGGCTAAAATCCATGTAACAGTTAACACATTAATAAACAATTTTGAAATTGTTGACGTTTTAAAATACCTGTTTAAATTATATCAGATTGGAGTAGATGCGGTAATCGTGCAAGATTTTGGATTGATTTGGCTTTTAAAGACATTCATCCCTGATTTGGAAGTTCATGCATCAACACAAATGGGCATAAACAATTATTCATCAATAAAATGGGCAAGCAAAAATAATATTAAACGTATAGTCCTTCCAAGGGAAGTTAACATTGACCAAATTAAGCAAACTCATGCCCAACTTAGAAAAGACAACATTAACATGGACCTTGAGGTTTTTGGACATGGAGCATTATGTTATTGCGTGAGTGGGAAATGTTATATGTCTTCATACAATAGCGGAAGAAGCGGAAACAGGGGAGCATGTGCGCAACCATGCAGAAGAGAGTATCGCTTAAAATACCGGGGATACAATATAGGAAACGGTTATCTTTTATCAACACACGACCTTGCAACTTATGATAATATACAAGCCATTTCCGATGCTGGAGTAAAATCCCTAAAATTGGAAGGCAGAATGAAGTCCGGAGATTACATCGGAACCATTGTCAACAGTTACAGAAACATCATTGACGGCAATCCTGGAGATTATAAAAAGGACCTGCACCTTGTTTTTAATCGTCAATTTACCAATGGATACATGATGGGGGACAAACCGGGAGATGTGATGGGCAGAGGAAGTTCCGGCCATGAAGGATTATACATTGGCGATATAACAAACATTGAAGATACAAAAGTTACAATCGAAATTAAAAACAAGGAAATTCCAATAATTTTAGAGCCAGGAGACGGAATCGCATTTAAATACAACGGCAAAATTAAAGGCATTTATCTGGAAAACATAATCAAACAGGATGAAAATGAAATCATAATAGACACCACCCGCCTTGTTAAAGTCGGGACTGAAGTATTTATCAGCTATTCCAAATCAACACATGATTACTTAAAGCAATTTGAAAAGGAAACCATTAAAAGCAATGTTGGAATTAACCTATCCCTAACCTGGGATGAAAATCTGAACTTGTTTACTAAGGTTGAATTTTACATAGATGATGAACTAATCAATTTCAGACACAAAACTTTAGATAAATTTGAAAAAGCTAAAAATAAGCCTGTTACAGAAGAGATCATTGCCCAGCAACTTAAAAAAACTGGCGGAACACCATTTTATCTTGAAAATATTAAGTTCAACAATATGCCTAAAGACAGTTTCATTCCAATCCGTGAAATTAACCAAATCAGACGTGAAATTTTAGATACAGCAACAGAACTTTTGATAAACCATTACACTCCAACCAAAAAATCTGTAAAGGCAGTTCGTAAAAACTTAACTAAATTTTTCAATGATTATGAAAACACACCAAACAGAACTAAACGAAAAACACCAAAATTATCAGTGTTTATTGACGATACCTCACAGATTAATGCAATATCCGGATTTGATTTAAAAAGGATTTACTTTGATAGAAATTGCCATTATAACAATCCAAAAGATTATTTTGATGAAATAAAAGAGACATTAGAGAAAGCGAGTTTGATGGCTTCCCCAACAGAACTTGTTTGGGTTTTATCCTCATTTACATCAGAAGAAGATGCAATTAGATGCAATGAAATTGTAAAAGAACTTGAAAATGAAGGAATACTCATTTCAGTTATGGGCGATTTTCCAGGAATGGCAGAAATATTTGACTGTCCGGTTTATGGAAATCATAACCTGAACGTGTGGAATAGCTTTGCTGTGCGCGATTTGAATGAAGCAGGATTTAAATCATTGATATTGTCATCTGAACTTTCAGGAGCTGAAATTAAAGAATTGATTAATAAAAATCATGACAGAAATATTGATTTGGAAATGATTGTAAATGGAAACTTGGAAGTTATTGTAAGTAAGGATGATTTTACTAATTTAAACGACGGTAAGGACTTCATCATTTCAAATGATGCAGATTACGCAACTTTGGAAGATAAAAAAAGAAAGAAATTCAAATACAAGATATTTTTCGACTACAACAGACAAAGCCACATCATTAACAAAGATTGCCTATGTCTCATTGAAGAGATGAATGAAATTAAAGAATTCGGTCTTGACTCATTGATTTTGGATTGCAGATACTCCAACGACAAATATACTACCCAAATCTTATCGATTTATAATGAAAGCCTTAAAAATAAAGACCCTGAAGAATTAAGCAAATATAAATACCAGATTATGGATTTCTCACAATCCTACATTAACAAAGGCAATTATATTGAAGGCAGATTACACGAGGACAAATAATGAGAATTCCTGAACTACTTGCACCTGTTGGCTCAATGGATTACTTGAAAGTGGCAATCAACGCTGGAGCCAGTTCCGTTTATTTATCTGGAAAAAACTATGGGGCACGTAAGTTTGCCGAAAACTTTTCACTGGATGAAATTGCCGAAGCAGTAAAGATTAGTCATATGCATAACGTTAAGGTTTACGTTACTGTAAACACATTAATTAGACAATCCGAACTTGAAAATGTCATTAACTATTTATCCAAGCTATATGCAATTGGCGTCGATGCGGTTCTTATACAAGATTTGGGGTTAGTTGAACTCATAAACAGACATTTGCCTAACCTTAAAATTCACGCTTCAACACAAATGACATGTGAAAATCAGCTTAAACTGGACTATCTTGAAAGCAAAGGAATAAAAAGAGTTGTCCTCCCACGTGAAATGAGAAAAGAAGAAATCAAAAATCTCAAGACAAATATGGAACTTGAAATATTTGCTCATGGAGCATTATGCTATTCATATTCAGGCCAATGCTTAATGAGCAGTTTCAAGGGAGGCAGAAGCGGGAACAGAGGAGCCTGCGCTCAGCCTTGCCGCCAGAAATATAAAATTCAAGGCATTAAAAAACAGAATTACTACCTATCCCCCTGTGATTTAAGCCTATTTGATAATCTGAAAGAAATTTCAGAGCTAAATATCAGTTGCATAAAAATTGAAGGCAGAATGCGATCTAAAGAGTATCTGGCTATTGTTGTAAGCAATTATAGAAAAGCATTAAACAAATTAAAAAGCGGAAAAGAAGTTGATAGTGAAGAGATAAGTCTAGTTTTCAACAGAGGATTTAGCCAGGGGCAATTTAATAACAAATCTAAAAGAAGCATACGTGCTGGACATATCGGCCTGAAGATAGGCCGTGTTATCGAAAATAAGAAAAATCAGATTGCAATTAAGCTAGATGATTCCATAAAAAGCATTCCCGAGAAGGGAGATGGATTATTGATTATCAAAAATGATAATGACTACGGATTTGAGATATCACAAGATCCGCAAATAACAACATTAAATCACTTTAAAAAAGGTAAAAACAAGCAAATTAAAGACCTAACCCGTAAAAATAAGGTGCTGGTTGTTAAAAAGGTATGGCAAAATAAAAAAGCAGATTTCAATTTGAACGAATCTGATGTTTATCTAACAAAGAAAAATAGCTTAACAAAAAAAGTTAAAGAAATTGAAACCAAAGGGACAAGTTTCATCAAATCCAAATTAATTCTAACATTTTCTGTGAAAAATAAATTTCCAAATCTAAAAGCAAGACTAACTCTTGCAAACCACAAAACCATTGAATGTGAAGTTAGGGGAAACACACCTTTTGAAAAACCTATTAAGAAGAGTGTGGACATTGATACGGTTAAAAAACAACTTTCAAAAGTCGACAATTATCCATTCCAAATCACACAGATTAATGTAAACTACGATGGAACATTGTTTATCCCAATAAGTAAAATTAATGAGCTTCGAAGAAAATTATTTGAAAAATTAGAAAATGAAGTCGAAGGACTATACAAAAATAAATCAAAGAAAATCAACTTGAAATTGACAGAAAACAAAATAACTTCCGACAGTCCAAATATTTCATTTTACACAAATAATTTAAGCCATCTGAAACATATCAACAATGCAAAGAGAGTTTATTTAGAAATCCTCCCAGAAGACGATTCATTGGACATCACTCAAAAGCCAAATTACAACATAAATTATATGGTTAATTTCCTTAAAAAAGCATGCGAAATCTCATATGATAAGGAATATGAATTAATCTGGAAATGGCCAGACATCACTCATGACCAACTGATTAAAGTTTTAAACAAGGTTCGAGCAATATTGACTAAAATGAATTATTCCCTGCCTGTTATGAACAACAATTTTAATGGAGAATATGGTTCATATTCCATGAACATTACCAACACCGAGTCAATAGATAGTCTCGAAAACTATAAAATTTTAACAATATCACCGGAACTCAGAAAAAAAGACTATGAAGACATTGTAAAATACTGCAAACACCCTGAAAAAATTGAACTTTTAGTTCAAGGTTCAGTTGAGTTAATGAAAACCAGATATCCATTATTATACAATAAAGAACTAAAAAGCGATTATAAAAATTCCCTGATTGATTGGAAAAGCAACAAATTCCAAGTACACAAAAGCATATCCCAAGAAGAATTAATCATATTTAGCGACAGTGAACTTTCCCTACTTGATGAAATAAACCATCTAAAAGAACTCGGATACTCTAATTTTTCAATAGATGGAAGATATAAAGATGACGAATACCATAAAATGATTGATATCTATAAAAATGCTCTTGAAGGAAAAATAAATGAAAAAGAGCTTTTAAAATTAAGTTTGAAAAATACAACTGCAAACTATTAAATATTACTTTTCAAATGCTCTTGGCAATATCGAATATATATTAAAATAAATACTATATTTACAAAAAGGGTTTGGTAAAATGCAAGGGGAAAGAATAACATTGCAAAATATAAAAGGCATCGGAGATAAAATATCCAAAAAAATATTAAATAGCGTCGGAGGAGAAGACGAACTCCAGAAGATAGTTGATAATGTTGATGTGGAAAAAATAGCAAATATTGATGGGATCAGCCAGAGAAAAGCTATTGAAATAATGAATCAGCTATTAAACAATCCAAAATATGACTTTATCAAAAGCGATAGGGCCATGGAGATTTATGAAGACATAATAAATAAAATATTATCCTATTCAAACACAACCTATTCCAAAAATAGAATCTTACTGCTTTCCCCTTCAAAAGACATCAGCAAAATAAACTCACAGCTTGATTTTGTAATGAATGCCAAAGAACATGTCTCACAGCTACCGATAATAAAGTTGAGAGGTTTGATGAAAAATTTAAAAGAAGTTGAAGAAGCCAAACCTGAATATGATCCAAGTAAAGCCATTCTCGTAGAACGTGATGAGGATAACGCATACCTTACCGATTTGGGTCTAAATCAATATTATCCAATCATAACCGCTAGCGATTCACCTTTACTTCAAGAAGAGATGATGAATTATGATTTAGTATTCTACGTATACTCTCAAGGAATCCTTGATTTTGAAGGAATGCCAAATCTTGTAATGATTAATATTGAAGAGAACGATTATGAAATTGTCCCGGAAAAAATAATCAATTTCTTTATTCAGAACAAAGAATTGTTTACAAGAGTTCATGAAATTCAAAAAATCAGAAATAAAGAAAGTGTTCTTGGAGATATCATCCCCATAATTGATGAAGTCAATATTATCGATAAAAGGGAAGTTGATATTGAAAAACTTGTCTACTCCTTAAAGGATGAGATGGATGAAGAGTTAGAAAAATCCATTAAACAAGTTGACCTTGAAGGAGACGAAATCCTCAACTTACTAAACAATAACTTCCCCCCAAAGATAAGTAAAATATTTGACGAAATTATCAATAAAAGAAAAGATATCATCCGGGACAAAACAGGACTAAGTTTTGACCCGTACCTGCGAACATATCCGATTGAAATTGATGAAACCGAAATTCAAAGAGTAACCCTGGAACAATCATCTAAAAAAGAAAATGATATTTTCGACATTAAAAAAAGTGCCGCAATTGAGTTAAACTCAATCAAAAAAAGAGCTATTGAAGAAGTCGAAGATGCAATAAAATTTGATTATGAATTCAGTTTAGGTAGTTTTGCATATGAATATGACTTATGCAGACCCCAATTCAGCGATGAAATAAAATTAGATGGAGCACTGCATTTGGAATTGGCACTTAAAAAAGATGAAGACTACGTTCAGGCTGTTGATTATCAGCTAACAAAAGATGAAAACATTGCACTTCTAACCGGAGCAAACAGTGGAGGAAAAACAACACTCCTTGAAACACTAACTCAAATATCCATAATGGCGCAAATGGGACTTCCGGTAAGTGCAAATAATGCAGAAATTAAACTATTCGATGAAATCTATCATTTTTCAAAGAAAAGATCTCTTGATGCAGGTGCATTCGAATCATTCTTAAATGTGTTCATACCAATCGTCACCACAAATAGTGAAAAGTTAGTACTTTTAGATGAACTTGAAGGAATAACAGAACTTGATGCAGCAGTTAAAATCATATCCACATTTATTGATATGATTAAAGAGTCCAACTCTTATGGAGTAATAGTAACCCACATGGCTCGAGAATTAATGAATTACACAGACATTCGAGTAGACGGTATTGAAGCCAAAGGATTAGATGAAAGTTACAATTTAATTGTTGATAGAACACCTAAAATGAACTTCCTTGCAAAAAGTACACCGGAATTAATTCTAAAAAGAATATATGAAAAATCAGATGATGATTTAAAAGCAGTATATGCAAGAATTTTAGAAAAATTCTAAAAAATCCATATACTACTTTTTACTATTTTTTCTGGGAAATATTAAGAATTGGGATTATAAATCCACGTATTCATTTTTTACTTTTGAATGGACATATTAATATTTTTATTAAATAAAAGACAATATAGTTATATATTTACTACAAGTAATCTCGCCGAATGTTTACAATAAATATTCAAAACAATGAGATTTAATTCTTAAATAATTATTTTAAAGGAAAGGAGATAAAAAATATGGCAGATAAAAATAATGCAAATCGTATGAGCAAAATCGAGTATTATCTTGAAATTGCTCTTTCCGTATCAAAAAGAAGCACTTGCTTAAAAAGACGCTATGGCGCAGTAATAGTCAACAACGATGAAATAATCAGTACAGGTTATAATGGAAATCCTAGAGGAGATGAAAACTGCTGCGATAGAGGAAACTGTAAAAGAATGAACCTTCCATCCAATTCCGGAAACTATAATGACTGTTTTTCAGTCCACGCTGAACAAAATGCCATGATTAGTGCAAGCAGGAATGAAATGCTTGGTTCAACCATCTATCTTGCCGGAGAAAAGTATGATGATGGATTATGGGTAGAAATAGACGATGCGGAACCTTGCCCAATATGTTTTAGAATGATAAAGAACTCAGGAATCGATAGAATAGTTAGTAAGAAAGGGATTTTAGAACTACGGGATTAATTTTGAAACGAATGTTTTCAATTGAAACACCAATTAATACTATTTAAATATATTATATAGGCATTTGCTTCAGACATTATATGTATAATCTTCCCCTTTCCATTTCTATAGGCATTAACTTTTCTACCACAATTAATCCATTGGCAATTATCACCATATCCTCTTAAACTCTTTTATACATCAAAACTAAAAAAAATAAGAAATGTATAAAAAAATCAAAACAAAAAATTCAATTAAAAATTTTACATCACATCTTCAAAGATTAAAAAAATAGTTTTCACTGGCATTCTATGGCCTGCCAGGTCATTTCAAAGTTTTTCTCAAACATGAGATCAATGTCTGCATTTGGGAAATCTAACCAAAAGCCTTGAACTCCCATATACAGGATATACAACGATTCGACAATGTTTTCAGTTGAGAAGTCTTTTCTGATTTCATTTTTCCTTTTGCCGTCTTCGACAAGGCCGTTTAAAAATATTCCAATATCTTTTCCTGTTTGTAAAACTATCCTGCCAACCTCATCATCGGCATATCCTGTTGCGGTTAAAAGAATTAATACAGTCCCATAATTGATTTTTTCATGGATGCTTTCAATTTCCACACCGTCTGTGAAGTGATGTAAAATATAAAGCAATGCATCATGGATTCTCTCCTTTGATGAACCTTCAAGAGAGATTTTATCAAAATCTATTTCAATATAATCAATCATATACTTTTGCATAATTGCTTCAAATATGTCACTTTTATCTGAAAAATAATAATATATGCCACCGGTTGTCAGTCCTGTAGCATTTCGAATTTCACTAATTGAAATATCGATTGTACCTTTCTCCAATATTAATTTCAGTGTTTTTTCAACAATCAAGTCCTTAGTGTTCATCTAACCACACAATGTTTTTTAGTTAATTAATTATTCTCTGAATCTTATCTTTTCCCATTGCAAATTAAAATTATCTTCAAAGACTGAAATCATATCCTCAAGTAGATACATTTCCCATTTATATTGAATTCCTATGTACATGATAACTAATGACTCTGCAATGTCTTCGGTTGAGAAGTCTTGTCGGATTTCCCCGTTTTTTTGACCTTCTTCAATAATTTCTGTGAAAAATTCACCAAATTCTTTTATGGCAATTTGGACAAACTCCACGGTATTTTCATGAACAAATCCTTTTGAAGTCAAAATCGACAATATGACTCTGTAGTCTATTTCATCATCAATCGCTTCAATCTCGATTCCTGTTTCTTTTTGCTTAAAAATTTCAGCCATGGCATCGTGGATTTTCTCTTTTGCATTTCCCTTTATCAGCCGGAGCTCATCTATATTTAATTTGTAATAGTTTATATAGTATCTTTCAATAATTTCATTATATATCTCTTCTTTGTTTGAAAAAAAGTGATATATTCCCCCGGTAGCAATTCCAGTTGCTGCACTGATTTCTCTAATTGAAAGGAGGGAGTTTTGCTTTTCAATCATTAATTTTAAAGTCTTTTCTAAAATTAATTGTTTTGTATTCATACATTTAATTGTTTATATATTATAGTTATTAAATGATATAGAGAACGAACGTTCTGTTATTAATATACAGAACGAATGTTCTGTTATATTGTAAAATAGTAACTTAATTCATAGTTTTTTGCTCATTAAACAACAATAATTTTATAAAACAATAAAAGGATAAATATTAATAAGAAAAATATTTAACATCTACAATCAAGCTAAATACTATGTAAAAGTAAATAAAACACAAAATTGAGGATTTTCCAAATCCTCACCATTTCTTTAATATAAAAATCAAATTAAATAATAATAGAATGCAATCAAGAAGTAAAACAATCCATATTACAGTAATTGTCCATTGTATATTTATTATTTAAAAACTAATTGATTATCATGAGAAAGTTTTTGAAGGTTTCACTGAAATTCCAATGGAAGACAATATTGGTTATTTTCGCTTTAATAATCATTCAGACATTCTTTCAAATGGAAATAATCGATTTGTTCAGTGCGGCTTTGACCGGAGTTAAAGAACAGAATATAGATTTGCTTATCAAATCAGGATCATACATGTTGATGTATACGGTCATTTCAGTGATTGCAATTTATATAATTTCCTTTCTATCAACAAGAGTGGCTTCAAATGCCGCATATACTGTCCGTGAGAAAATATTTCATATACTGATGAACTTGCCTAGTGATGAACTTGAGCAATTTAAAATTTCAGGGCTTGTTACACGGTCAACCAGGGGGATGTCCTCAGAACAGGGTTTTATAGTGATAATACTCACACAATTAATGCTGGTTCCAGTTACTCTCGTAGCAATTATTTATGAAATAGCATTGATTGATACGACTTATGCGATATTTTTCTTGGCATTTATTGGCGTTCTTACATTGATTCTGATTTTTAGAATGAAACAAATTGTAAAAATATTTTTCAGAGCCAAAAAGACATACGGAAAACTGAACCTGATGTTTTTATCCAAAATCAGTGATATTGCAGGCAGGATTCCATTCAATAAACAGGAGTATGAATCCGAATTTGAAGAAGCATGTGAGAATTCCTATGATAAGAATGTCACCTATATTTTAAGCCAATATTACCTTGGGCCAGTATTATTATGGGGGTTATATGCTATCGTTTTGATTACATTTGCAATGGTTAATTCCGGATACACCATTGGCTTTGAAACCGACAGTGTAGTTGATTCATTCATTATTCTGATATATGTTGCCTACTTCGTTAGCACTCTGACATTTCTGCCGGCATTAATTGACAGGTGGCCACGTGCATACGCCACTTCCGTGCGTTTAGAGGAAGTCCTGAACCTGGAAGATAAAACCATAAAATCCAAAAATACGGATAATCCAGAAAGAATAGAAATTGTAGAGGAAGATGTGTCCTGGCAGGATAAGGACATATGGGCTGAAAGAAAAGAAATCTCTCAAAAATTCACTCTAATATTGAAGGACGACAGAACCAAAGTAATAATATCTATGATTTTACTTACGATATCCACATTGTGCATGGTTTATGCTCCTAAAGTTGCAGGAAAGACGGTTAATTTATTGAGTTCCAATATGAATTCATTCAACGATGCTGGCGTCTACTTTAACCTTGCCTTGCTTTTGGCATTATATTCTGCAGGGTATCTCTTAAAATTAACTCCAAGAAGAATAATGGGGATTCTCGGTGAAAAGGTGGCCTATAATTTAAGAATGAAATTATTTGATGGGATTGATGCTGTCGGGTCCGGTTTCATTCAGGAAAACTCGAAGGGCCTCATCATGTCCAGATTAAACAACGATGTGATGAACATCAGGGAGTTCATCTCTTCCAGATTTTCTGAAATTTATGCCCAAATCCTGTCGATAGCCCTTGTAATAGTATTGATGATGATGACAGACTTTAGATTGAGCTTGATTTATCTGGCGATATTGCCGGTTTATATCATTTCATTTTCTATATGCGATTATAAATCTAAAGAATATTATGATGGTCATCAAAAGCATTTGGGGCGATTGATGAGCTATTTTGAAAGAGGACTCACAAATCGTGATTCATTCCATGAAAAAGGATTTAAAAAAATCAACCAGACTGTAATTAACTACTACGCCAAATCCAGAAACGTTACTAATATTATGGAGCCTATTACAACCCTTTTAACAAATGTAAGCAATATAACTGTTTATATGGCAGGCATTTACTTTTTATCAGTTGGTGAAATACAGATAGGAACCCTATTGGCGGTTATCATGTATGGACAGTTATTGACAAAACCTATTAAAAAACTAAGCACTTCGATGGCTTCTATTGAAACTGCATTTTCAAGCATCAAAAGGATATTTGCGATAATTGACTATCAAAGAGAGGAATGATGGGATTTCAATCATTTTTTAATGTCGGATGCATTCAAACTAAATTATTTTATGATTTAAGTCATGTTGGAAGGATTGGCTCATTGCTATTTCAAAAAATAATGGAAACTGATTTGATTGATGTTATTGTGAGAGTTGCTATTGAGAATGTCGTGTGCGGATCATAACAGAAACATCAAACATTAACGGCCATCATTACATACTGAAAACTTGTTTTTTAAATGCTTTGATATATATCGGTGTTTAAAGACCAATTTGGTATTTACAACCATTGCAGTTAATGTCAATAACGGCCAATTAAATCAAAAATAAAAAAGTAACAATTGATTTTATCAACGTTCTCTTGTTGGAAACATGGATGAAAAAATAGTTTTCACTGATATTCGATGGCTCGCCAGGCCATTTCAAAGTTTCTATCTAAAATTAAATCAATGTCATCATTTGCGAAAGTTAACCAGTAAGATTGAACTCCCATGTACATGGTATATAAGGATTCGACAATGTTTTCAGTTGCAAAGTCTTTTCGGATTTCATTTTGCCTTTTGCCCTCATCAACAATGTCGGTTAATAATTTTCTAATATCATGTCCTAATTGTGAAATTGCTAGGTTAACATCATCATGGGCATAACCTGCAGGGGTTAAAAGAAGTACAACGCTCTCATAATTGATTTTTTCATTGATTTTTTCAATTTCCACACCGTTTATGACATGATTTAAAATATAATGGAATACATCATGGATTCTGTCCTTTGTGGAACCTTCAAGGATGAGTTTATCAAAATCGACTTTAATATAATCCACCATGTACTTTTGCAGAATTGCATCAAATATGTCGCTTTTATCTGAAAAATGATAATAGATGCCACCGGTTGTCAGTCCTGTGCAATTTCGAATTTCGCTAATTGAAATGTCGATTGTACCTTTCTCCAATATCAATTTCAGTGTTTTTTCAACAATCATGTCTTTAGTGTTCATCTAACCACGTCATGTTTAATAATTATTCTCTAAATCTTATCTTTTCCCATTCCAGATTAAAATTATCTTCAAAGGCTGAAAGCATATCATCAATTAAATATACTTCCCATTTATATTGAATGCCCATATACATGATAATTAATGACTCTGCAATGTCTTCGGCGGGCAGATCCTGTTGGATTTGTCTATTTTTTTGACCTTCCTTAATAATCCTTATGAAAAATTCCTTCAATTCTTCCAGGACACTTCGCCAAATCTCCCTGGAATTTTCATAAACAAATGCGTTTCCAGTCAAAACCAACAATATGGCTCTGTAGTCTATTTCCTCATCTACGGATTCAATCTCTATTCCTGTTTGTTTTTGCCTAAAAATTTCAGCCATGATGTCATGGATTTTCTCTTTTGCATTTCCCTTTATCTGGCCGAGTTTGTCTATGTCGAATTTGTAATAGTTAATATAGTATCTTTCAGTGATTTCTTTATATATCTCTTCTTTATTTGAAAAATAGTGATATATCCCACCGGTAGCAATTCCACTGGCTGCACTAATTTCCCTAATTGAAATTAGGGAGTTCTCCTTTTCAATCATTAATTTTAAAGTCTTTTCTAAAATTAATTGTTTTGTATTCATACATTTAATAATTTATATTTTATGATTATTAAGTAATATAGAAAACGAACGTTCTGTTTGTGAAAAATTAAGAACAAGCGTTCTGTTATATTGGAAAATAGTAACTGATTTTGTAGTATTTACTCATTAAGCAACAATAGCTTTATAAAACAATTAACAGAAAAATATTATTAAGAAAAATATTGGTATCTGTAATCAATATTATTTTCTTATCTTTAATTGTATACGATAGAGGTATTTAAAAATGAAGAAAAAAACGATAGGGATATTGCTGATGATATCTCTTGTAATGATAATAAGTATTGGTGCAATTTCGGCGGCTGATACTAATGAAACGTTACAAGGAGAAGTTAGCGATACAAATATTGCTTTAGCAGATGAAGTTGATGATACAAATATCGCAGCAACTTCTTCTGATTTGAAACAAGAGGGCAATGACACTTCACCTGCGGTTGAAAGTGTCAATGATGTTGATGAAATTAATGTAGATGATAGTCGAAATGAAAATCATAAGGTGGGAGTTGCATCCCCTGCTTCAGATGATGTGCTTTCCGCTTCAGATGATGATTTGCTTAAACACAGTAGTAATAATTTTCTGTATGGTGGTACCTGGTATTATGATTTGGAAGATGCTTGGTCTGCAGCTGAGAGTAATGATGGAGGAACAATAAAGGTTTGGACAGGTTATTATAAATACACTGATGATGATGATGATTTTGGGTATAAAGTTAATACAGCAGTATCTATAACACTCGAGCCTTACGGCAACGGCCCTGTAGTTTTTGATGGCAGTGAAGACGGTTGGTTCCTTCGCGTAACTAATAATAATGTAAAGGTCACAATCAATGACATTACCTTTAAAAATTTGAAGGGAAGAGATGGTGGTGCTATTGAAGTTGAAGATAGTGCACAATTGACCTTGAACAGGTGTATATTTGAGTCTAATTATGCTTCTTCCGATGGAGTTAGTTATGGATTGGGGGGTGCCATAGTTGTGGATGAAGGTACACTTGTAGCCAACAACTGTAGGTTCATAAACAATAAGGCTGATAGACACGGTGGTGCCATCTGTATTGAAGATGGAGGTTCGGTTACACTTAACAGCTGTTATTTCGAAGGAAATAAAAGGGGCTCTGATGCAAACGACTTTGAGGATTATGATATAGATAGTGATAAAAGTGCAGATTGGTATTTTGAAAATTGTCTGTTTGTAGGAAGCGGTGATCTTCATATTGATGTGGATGCTCCTGCTAAATCAGTCACAATAACACCCGACGTTGAAGATGATGTAAATTACGCTGTTTTATATAAAGATGGTCAAGAATATGATAGAACCGCTTGTAATGATGGAGACACTGCAACTTTCTCCGATTTGGAACCAGGCACTTATACAGTTTACATGATGAAAAATTATGAAAAAAGATACGCATATTCTGGAAATGAATTTACTATTATAGAACCTAATTTTGTTTTAGATGATAAAGATGTATTTGAAACTTTAAGTGCTGCGGTTAATGCTATTCCTAATGGTGGAAGTGGAGTAATTACTGTTGAAGCCGGAACTTACACAGGTTCTTCTAATTTTAACGTACAGATTAGAAATAAAGTAGTAACAATTATGCCTAAAATTATTTCTGAATATGAGGATACTGTTATTTTTTCAGGTAATTCTCAAAATTATCTGTTGGACGTAGGTGCTAATGCCCAACTTATCCTAGAAGATATAACTATAACCGGTAAATTTTCAAATGCAGCATTAATATTCACTAGCAATTTGGAGTCTTCAATTACAGATTGTGAATTTAATAATATTAAAAATTCTCAAAACCAACCGGGAAATCCAATTAATGCTCGTAATTCAAAATTGGAAATTAATGGTACAACTTTTGATTTAAACGGTCAAATTATCTTAGAAAACACTGTTGCAGTTATTGATGATTGTATTTTCTCCAACAATACAGGTAATCAGGGTGGTGCAATTAATGCAAATCCTTCTTCAGATTTAACTGTTACCAGCTCACAGTTTATCCGTAATGATGCTGATGATAAAGGTGGAGCAATATATGCCACTAATCTTAAAATGGAGGATACTGAGTTTTTACTAAACACTGCTGAAATTGGAGGAGCTGTTTATATAACTGATTACACTGACAGCCTCATTAATATTACCTACTGTGTTTTTGATACAAATGTTGCAACCACTTCTAGAAACATTCACTCTGAATCACTCACAAGGAAATTTGATTTGCAGTTCAATGAATATGATGTGGATTTAAAAATAATTAAAAAAGATGCTTCATATGGTCAGGATTATATTCTTGATGGTGTTTTTGACTGGGGTTCAAATTTAAATAATACTGTTACTCTTTTATCAGGAATTATGGATGAGGATAATATTTTCGGAGAAGTGGTTACTGTTGAAGATAACAAATTTAATATAAATCTCGGAGTGCTGACCGGTGGAACACATGAATTGACCATGGCCGGAATGTATACTCAGGAAGACAGTGCTGACCATTTCTATACTCATGAATATTATTCTGATTTAAATAGAAACGAATTCTATTTATTAAATCCGGCTTATCAAAAAATAGTGATTGACAAAGCTGTAATATTATTGAATCTTGAGGTAAAAGATGTATTTATACCTGAAATACCTGTTTTAAATGTTTATGCTAACTGGGATAATAATTATACAATTTTCATTGGAAATAAAAATTATAAGCTTGAAGTTGTAAACGGTAAAGGTAGCATGCAGCTGACTGGCCTTGATTTAGGTAATTATTCAGTTGTTGCTATGCGTGATGCTGATGAAAACTTTAATCTTGCTATGAATTTCACTACTTTTTCCGTAAGTAAAATCTACAGCAACTTCCTCGTTGCAAGTACAAATGTGGAATACGCTACTTTGGCGGAAGCTGTGGCCAATTCCGATAACGATGATTCAATATTTGTTAAAAGCGGTACATATAAAGAAACAAAAGTTGTAATAACCAATAAGACTTTAGATATTATTGCAGTGGATGATGTTATTTTTGATGCTCAAGGTGGAGATGCAAATTTCATAATTATCAATGAAAATTCTGAAGTATATATTTATGGTATAGCATTCAGAGGAATTCACAACAGAAATACAAATTATGGAGCTATAGTCAATCACGGGTCTCTTTCAGTAACTTCATGTAATTTTACAGACAATAAGATTACAAAGACATCATTTGCTAAAAATGGTGGAGCAGCTATATTCAGTGATGGTGAGGCACTGGAAATTGACAACTGTAATTTCATAAACAATGTCGCTCCTTTAAAAGTAAGTACTGCAGCAGTCACATCCTTGGGTTATGAGGATATTTCAATCACAGATTCCAAATTCATAAACAACACTGCACGTGAAGGAGGAGCAGTTCACTTTGAAAACATAGTTCAATTTGAACCAGCAATCATTTCATGTGAGTTTGAACAGAATACTGCAGTTAAAGGATCTGCAATATATGTTGGAAACAATTCCAGATATGCATCTGTAAGCCTATCCAATTTCGCGAAAAACAACATCAAAAATAGTTTAGGAGAAAAAACCCAACTTGAAGGTGGAGTAATATATGTCAATGCCAACACTACTGATGTAACTGTGGATATTTCATTATCCAATTTTGAACAAAACTCCAACAGTGAGGTAGATGGCGGAGCCATATGTCTTGATGGAAGTTCAAATGCTTTCATTGACAGCTGTGTCTTCAATAACAATAGTGGTAAGTTGGGTTCTGCAATTTTAATCAAAAACCCTTATGATAAAAAGCTCACATTATTGGTAGACAGCAGTCTCTTTACTGATAATCATGCAACAACTGGAGCTGTTGCAACCTCTCCTAGAGTTACAGCACTCTTTGATGAATGTATTTTTGCAAATAACACTGGTGAAAACAGAAATATTTACAGCAATGGATTTACCGTGGCTCATGATACTGTTTTTGACGTTAACAATGCTAAATTAAGTGCGTTATCTGTTGCATATGGTAATGAGTCAATAATAAAAGGTACAGTAGACGTCGGTGCAAATATCTACTCAGCAGCAAATTTAACAGTTGCTGGTGAAAATGTCATTGTAGAAGTTGAAAACAATAAATTCACTTATAATGCAGGTGTATTGAATCCGGGTAAATATACTGCTGTTTTAAACAATATTGTAGATATGAACAATAATACCTACGTAATGGACAGCATATCCGTAAATTTCAAAGTTAACCGTGTAGGTATTGAATTTAATGTTTCTGTTGAAAATATTACCTATGGTGAAACCCTGAAAGTTGTTGAAACACTTCCTTCTACCGCTGCAGGTACTATAAGTTACCAATTTAATGGAAAATATTACACAAAAGATGAACTCGAATCATTGAAATTAGATGCAGGAAAATATGTCCTTATAGCTAGTTATAATCATGAAGATTTCGCACCTTCATCTTCCGTAATTAATTTTGAAGTATATAAAGCAAATCCGACCATATCTGTAGAGGATGTGGAAGTAGAAGATAATGGAACCGTTGTTGTAAACATAAAAACAAATGTTCCATCAATCTATACAATAGAAATTGGAGATTACAAAACTGATAAATATGTTAACGGCAGCAGAGCTGTTGAAATAGATGAAATATTTGAACCTGGCACCTACACAATCAAAGTAACTTCACAGGAACGTGTAAACTACATATCAAATTCCACTGAGGCCACTTTGAAAGTCACTAAAACTCTTGGAGCATTCGCATTAAGTGCCTCTAATAAAGTCACATCTCCAAATGATGCTATCATTGGGGTTTCAGCTCCGGAAAATGCAGTAGGAAATATCACATACACAATAACAGATTCAAATAAAAACGTTGTTAAAACACTAACCCAATCCTGCAGAGATGATTTAATCGTTTCAGGTTTGGATGACGGAGACTATGAAATCAGTGCAGTATTTGAAGGTGATGATTTATACTATTCAACCAAGAATATCAAAATGGCTCCATTATCCATTATGAGGTCCGCAAGTAATGTAAATATTCTCAGCGAGGATGAAGATGACTATGATGATGAATATAACTATCCATTCATATACCAGGAAGATGAAGATTCAGATTATGAATATTATGAAACCCTGGAAGAAGCAATAGATGCGGCTTCACTAATGGGAGGAATCATTACAGTTAGAGGCGGAACCTATTATTGGGAAGATGGAAACGCTGGTATTGATATTGAAGGAGAATTAGAAATAACAATCAGAGCATTTGAAGGCGAAGAGGTTATTTTTGACTGTCAACATGAAAGTGACTTCCTGTATTTATCATATGATACTGAAGTTGAGATAATTGAGACAGTTCCACCTATTCCTATCGTATATACTACAGAAGGCCCTACAATTACTCTTGAAAACCTTACCGTAATCAACGGATATGCCAACAGTGATGGTGGAGTTATCGAAATGGATGCTGGTATTTTAACATTGATGAACTGTAATTTCTACAATAACGATGCTGAATATGGTGGAGTAATATATATCGGTTCAGCTTCTTCAGACCAGGATGCAGATGTCATTGCAGTTAACTGTACATTTATAAACAATACCGCAAGATCTGAAGGTGGAGCAATCTACATTTCAGAAGGTCTTGAACAGTTCGTATCCGCATCATTTGCCGGATGTACATTTTTAGACAACTACCAAGGTGAAGGTGATGAGAGAACTATGAATTACTTTGCTGGTGATGCTGCTGATGAAATAGTTAAGAAAGCTTGTATATTTAACGCTAAGGATACAGTAACTTGGTCAATGGATAAAATCAACCAGACAGTAACTGTTAACGGTACATCTACTGATGTCTTCGATTCAATCGTTTTATTGTACTTCGATTATATGCCATTATACTCAATTTACAATAACGGTTCCCAAACATTTAATGTCACTTTCGAGGATGTAATGGGCGGAAACTACACTATAGGTGTAATGAATGACCATGACCTCAATACATATATCTTTAAAGACGCATCATTTGAAATGAAAGTGCCAAACTTCATCATATCCGCAGATGAGGTATATGAAAACTTAACTGACGCTATTGGCAATGTTACAGATAATGGTATTATTTATGCAAATGCAAACTATCATATTGATGAGAATATGGAAATTGACATTAGCAAATCTTTCACACTTACCAATTTCAGAGACCGCGTGGTTGTTTTCGATGGAAACAGCACAAACTGGTTCTTTACAGTGGCTGAAGGATGTAATGTTGTAATTGAAAACATTGAGTTTGTTGATGGAGGCATAAAAGATCATGCATCAATTGAAAATTACGGCAGTTTAACACTTAAAAACTGTTCTTTCACCGGTTTTGAAACCGATACAATCATATACAATTCCGGTTCCTTAAATATAACAGACGGTGTATTTTCACTTAATTCCATTAATAATGCTATTGTTTTAAATAATGGAAAATTATTCATCGACGGAGCTGAATTCTCAAGCAATGTCATAAATACAAATTCTGTTGTGTACAACAATGGAAATGCAGAAATTGTTGCTTCCAATTTCACAGAAAACATCAATAACGGAAATGGTGGTGCAATATATAACAAAAATTCATTAACCATTAAAGACACAATTTTCAATGAAAATGAAGGTATAAATGGCGGAGCTGTTTATAATGAAGGAACATTAGAAGTCTTAAACTCTACTTTTGAAGATAACACTGCAAACGGATATGGTGGTGCAATTTTCAATGACGGTGAAGCAAACATAGCTAATTCATCATTTAGCGGAAGTTTCAGTGCAAAGGACGGAGGTGCCATTTACAATAATAATATGCTGATTGTGAATAATTCCACATTAGTTGCAAATACCGCAACAGGCAATGGTGGAGCAATCTACAACAACAAAACCTTGAAACTTGCAGAATCCTTCTTTGGAATTAACTTCGCTTACGAGTATGCAAACATTTACAATGCAGGCGATGTTCAAGAATTTAGTAATAACACATTCGATTTCTATGATGTGATATTATACGTACCGGATGGAGAATACGGCATTCCTACAACAATTACAGGCACACTTGATCCTCAATTCAACATGGACCTTCAATTAATATTACCTGGATTTGTTAACTATAAAGATGCTGAAGTCGCAATTACAGATGGTATATTTGAATATAATACTGGTATTTTACCAAAAGGCGCTTATGACGTTATATTAAATGAAGTCATTTATGACACAAACAGCAACGTTTATTATGGTGAAGCAATAACCGACAGACTTGTTATAAATAAGGCGAAAGTCTACATCAATCTGACTGTAGATGACATTATCCTTAAGAATGCAGATAAAGCTACTCCAGTTTTAAAAGTCAACGCAAGTAAAAACGGAACATTCCATCTTCTCTTCAATAATAAGCTTTCAACTTTCACTATTGCTGGCACTACAGCTGAAATAACATTGGACAGTGTTGGAGAAGGAAACTACAGCGTAATGGTTGTCCGTGAAGGTGATGAAAACTATAACGATGCAGCAAACGGAACCACATTCACTGTAAGCGAATATTTAGGCAATTTCATTGTCAACAGTACTGGTGGAAAATTCGATACATTATATGATGCTATCGACAACGCTGCAGCTGATGACATTATTTATGTTATGGAAGGAATTTACTCTGGTAAAGACAATATCTATGTGGATGTACGTGATAAAAAATTAACTATAACTGCACTCGGTGAGGTTGTTTTTGATGGAAATTCAACAGAGGGGAGGTTATGGGTTCTTTCATCTGGTGATGTTACTCTAGAGGGCATTACATATACTGGATTTAAAAATAGGATCATTAACAGTTTTGGCCATTTGACTCTTGACGGATGCTCCTTTGTCAATAACACTTTAACTGGTGGTGATAGGGAGGTTGGAATTATATACAACTGTGGAAATTTAAACATTGTCGAATCTGAATTTTATGACAATATGGTACTTAACGATTACATCATATATAATAATCATGCGAGTGTATCGTATATTAAATCCAATATTATCATTAATGAATCAACATTTGAAAACAATACTCTCAGAGGTTTCGCCCGCATACTTAATATCGATAATACGAATTCAGCAAAAGTTATATCAACAGAATTTGCTGAAAACACATTAGAATCAGGCTCCATCATTCATATTAGGCATTGTGATGATGTTTTCATTAGTTCTGATTTCTATAATAATACTCAAGGGGCGCAAGTTATTTATGCATGGAATGTTACCAGCCTAAATATTGAAAATTCCACATTTATTGGCAATATTTTGCCGAATGGTTACATAATCAACTCAGCTGAAAATAATCTAAGTATTTCAGAATGTATATTCACAGACAATACTGCTAGAAATGTTGTTCTTAGTGAGGCTGACAATACTCTCTCAATTTCTGAATCCACATTTTCAGCCAACACAAATAAAGTCAACGGTGCAATATACATCGCATCAATGACAGATACAACTGTTGACGGCTGTGTGTTTACAGACAATAATGCAAGCTATTGCAGAAATATTTATAGTGTTATAGCTGATGTGAACATTACCAATTCAGTATTTGATACTGTAAACGTCGATTATACTGTTGGTGATATTGACTACGGACAAACTGAAATAATTAATGGTACTATTGACATAGGTACAAACTTCGGCTTCACTGTCAATTTAAACATTAACAACAAGGTCTATCCAGTCAAAGTAATTAACAATAAATTCACCTACACTTCAGACATTCTTACCGGTGGAGACTATGAGGTTGTATTAAATGCACAAGATGATAATTTAAACACTTTCGTATTTGATAAAATAACCAAAACATTCACTGTTAATCGTATAGATCCTGGATTAAAAGTTACAATATCAAATATTACTCAGGGTGAAAAATTAGAAGTTAATGCTGAACTCATCAATAATGCAACAGATAAGATTCTCTATCAATTGAATGGAAAATGGTATGATGAAGCTCAACTTGAAAATATCACATTGGATCATGGTAATTATTTAGTTGCAGTAGCATATAGTGGAAATAAAAACTATCTGCCGGCTACTAAACTGGTTAATGTTGAAGTTGACAAAATCACTCCAAAAATAACTGTAAGTGATGTTGAAGTTGACTATGGTGAAGATATTAATATTGATGTATCTGCTGATATTGCGGATTATTATACTGTATTTATAGACAACGGTTACAATGAATCAGTTTCATTATACGTTGATAATAATGCAATATTTACATTCTCAAGTGCAAACTTCAAATCTGGCAGATATGAAATCAAAGTTTATAAATTTGAAACTGATGATTATAATGAAGCATTTGCCTATGCTAATTTAACAGTTAATAAAGCTATAGGATTCTTCAATTTATCAAAAGATTTGATTACAGAGGGTGAAAATGCAACCATTAATGTGACAGTTCCTATCAATGCATATGGAAACATTACATACAATGTATATGGCAGCAATATGAATGTGGTTTACAATATCACACAATCCTGTCTGGAAAATCTTACTGTTCCTAATTTGAATCCTGGAAAATATATTGTCAACGGTACTTATGAAGGCGATTCTTATTACAGTAAAGATTCCATAATCACTTCCGGTGAAATATTTGTCAGAGAATGTGTAGACATAATCATTACTGTAGGTAATATAACCTATGGTGAAAATGCTACTGTTACTGTTGAAAGTAATGTTGATGGCGAATACCTTGTTTATGTGGGAACTGAACCTATTGTGGTTACTGTCATAAAAGGTACTGGAAATGTATCTGTTTCCAATTTAAATGCTGGAAGTTATGTTGCTAACGTTACTGTTATCGATGGCAATTATTCAGGATTTAATGAAACAGTATTTGGCGTAGCTCCTAAATCCACTTCAGTTGATATTTCTATTGAAGATATTGTATTTGGTGAGAATGCTATTGCTGTTGTTAATGGTGAAATTGATGGCGAATACATTATAGAGATAGATAATCAGAATTACACTGTAAATGTTGTTGACGGTAAAGGAAATACTGCAATTGATGGTCTGGCTATTGGTGAAAATATTTTAGCTTCCATAACAATTGCTGACAGTAACTATAATGCATCCAATACTACAACATTCAATGTATTCAGTAAATATAATACTCCAATTTCCATGGATATGGAGATTGTGGAAAACAATATTACAATGACCGTTACTGTTAATGATGAGGCAACCGGTCTTGTCAAATTCCAAGTAACTGGACAAGAAGAATATGTGGTATACTCTGATGTTATTGGCGGTGTAGCTATTCTTGAAGATGTTCTTGAGACTGGTGATTACACAGTTGTCGCAACATATATGGGTAATGACAGGTTCAACACTAACATTACTTATGAATATTTCACTATCAAAGGTCACATTATGAAGAATACTACTATTAGTGCTAGTGCTGATGTGATTGGAAACAGAGTTACAATAACTGTAAAAGTTGATGAAAACGCTACAGGCTTTGTAAAACTGACTGTTGGAGGAACTGTTGCTAATATTGAAGTAGTTGATGGTGTTGCAACACTGACAACTGTATTGCCTGCAAACAGTTACCTTGTTGATGTAACTTACCTTGGTGATGACAACTTCAATATGAACAATACAATGGTGACATTTACCATAGTAGAAGCTTCCAAAGACAATACTACAATTGATCTTAACATTACAGCTGATGAAGACACTGCCCTGATTGTGGTTGATTTGAATGAAAACGCAACAGGATTGGTTAAACTCTATATGCTCTGGAGGGAAACCGGTGAAGAATATACCATGTACATGGATGTTATTAACGGCCATGTGGAAACATTAACCAACAGCATTGAACCTGGAAACTACACTATAGTTGCAACATACATGGGTGATTCAGTATTCAACACCAACACCACATCTGGAGACATTGAAATCTTTGGACATATCCTGAAAGATACACCAATCACAGCAGATGTTGTTTCAAGTGGTAACAGAGTTACTTTGACTGTTAAAGTTGATGAAAACGCTACCGGATTTGTTCAACTTCTGTTTGGCGATAATGTATTCAACATTGCAGTAGAAGATGGAATTGGAAAATTAACAACTTCATTGCCTTACGGAAGTTATAGCCTTAATATAACCTATCTTGGTGATGAAAATTACAATAAGAACTCCACTAAACTTGATTTCACAATTGTAGAGCCAGATAAGGAAAACACTCCAATTTCCATGGATCTCGTGACTTATGAAAACGATGTTTTAATGACTGTTACTGTTGATGATGCTACTACTGGTCTTGTTAAATTCCAAGTAACTGGTCCAGAAGAATTTACACTCTATGTGGATGTAGTTAATGGTAAAGCGGTTGTTGAAGAGGTTCTTTTAACTGGTGATTACAATGTAATTGCAACATATATGGGAGACAGCAGATTTAATACCAACATTACTTATGCTGATTTCACTATTGCCGGGCATATTAAGAAAGATACTCCAATCACTGCACATGCTGATGTCATTGGAAACAGAGTAACATTAACTGTTAAAGTTGATGACGAGGCTACTGGTTTTGTAAAACTGGCCATTGGCGATACTGTTACTAATATTGAAGTAGTTGATGGTGTCGCAACACTAACAACTGTACTGGTTCCAAACAGCTACTTCGTTGATGTAACTTACCTTGGTGATGACAACTTCAATGTGAACAGTACCAAAGTCGCATTTACAATAACCGAAGTTTCCAAGAAAAATACTAATATTGCTCTTGACATTACAGCTGATGAAGACACTGCTCTGATTGTGGTTGATTTAAATAAAGCTACAACAGGATTAGTTAAACTCTATATGCTCTGGCAAGAAACTGGTGAAGAATATACTATGTATATGGATGTTATTAATGGGCATGTAGAAACATTTACTAATAGCATTGAACCTGGAAACTACACTATAGTTGCAACATACATGGGTGATTCAGTATTCAACACCAACACTACTTCTAAGGATGTTGAAATCCTCGGACATGTGCTGAAAGATACTCCAATCACGGCAGATGTTGTTTCAAGTGGTAACAGAGTTGCTTTAACTGTTAAAGTTAATGAAAACGCAACCGGATTTGTTGAACTCAAATTTGGCGATAATGTATTCAACATTGCAGTAAAAGACGGAATTGGAACACTAACAACTTCATTACCTTACGGAAGCTACAGCCTAGACATAACCTACTTAGGTGATGAAAACTACAACAAGAACTCCACAAAATGCGAATTCACAATTGTAGAACCTGAAAAAGAAAACACACCAATTTCCATGGATATCGTGACAGACGAAACCTACGTGGCAATGACCGTA
>Ga0129306_1000379_pt1 | contig 72092 bp, 65 predicted proteins | sample P827metagenome_FD_94438 | JGI IMG/M metagenome (GOLD analysis project Ga0129306, IMG submission 94438) | Capybara group fecal microbial communities from Wisconsin, USA - P827 metagenome | ecosystem: Host-associated > Mammals > Digestive system > Large intestine > Fecal | place: USA: Wisconsin... | reverse complement strand
TGAAATGAACGGCGGATGTATTATCTTTGTAGTCGAAATGCACTTAGCGACATTTTCGGATAGAAATTAATCAATAATAGGCCATAGCAAATGACAACAAAGAAAAGAGAATATGAGAAGCCCTCGATGCAGGTCTTCGAGTTGAAACAACAGCCACAGCTGCTGGCTGGTAGTGGTGGGACTGAACCATACACGCCTGATAACAACGATTACAATTGGTAATTAACCCACTAAAACGAAGTAAGCAATGGAAACAATGAAAAAATATCTGAGCATGGCTGCCCTCATGGTAGTGGGTGCCATCATGACTGGTTGCTCAAGCGATGATAACATTGACAATCCACAGCAGCCCGCGAACAAAGACAACGTAGTGACCCTGACAGCCACCGTCAGCCTCGACGGCGGTGCCGGAACCCGTGCCATCGATGGTACTACAGGTGCGAAGACCTTCGAATCTGGTAAGCAGATAGCCGTGTTCTATGAGGGCGCAGACGGCAAGCTTAAGAAGGCAGTGAGCACCGACTTCACACCCACAGACGATAATACGAAAGCCACCTTCACGGTGACGCTGAGCAATCCCAAAAGCGGTGGTAAAATCCGCTATATCTATCCCTCCTCGATGGCAAAGGCCCTCGACGCGACTCCTCCGGCATATCCGGCAGCCGCTACCATCGACGACGTAACCATCGATTACTCTGGGATTTTGGGTAGCCAGAAAGGTACGCTGGAAACCCTGGCCAATTACGACCTCGCTGTCAAGGATGCCACTCTGTCAGGCACCGACCTGCCCGCGTCAGCTACTCTGACGAATCCGCTGGCTATCTGCAAGTTTACGTTGACAGATGGCACTAGCCCCATCACCAGCTCCGTTAATAAGCTGACTATCTGCGACTGTACCAATACCTATGTAGTAACCCCGTCGTCATTATCTGAAATCTACGTAGCGATGAAGCCTGTCAGCAGTGGCAACATCGCCTTTGCAGCTAACACTACTGATTCAAAAACTTATTTCAAGACTAAAACTGAAGCGACACTTGCTGCCAGCAAATTGTACACTAATATCACGGTGTCAATGGTAAATGCCGCAAATCTCATCACGGACCCCGCCAAGGGACAAGTTATCGGTGATGACGGCAAGAACTATGCTGATGAAGCCGCTGCTACTGCAGCAGGCGCAAACGCCGTGGCCAAGATTGTCTATGTGGGCAGCAACAACGGCGAGGCCGCTCCTTACAACCATGGCTTGGCTATCGCCCTGAGCGATGCTAATGGTGGTACTGCTTGCAAGTGGAGTACTTCGAAGACTAAGGTACACACGTATAACACCACGAGTAATAGTAATTTCGCCATCGAGAGCGGCCTGCAGTATAATGCGACTCACAACTCCGACACTTATCCCGCCTTCAAGGCTGCGATAGCCAATAACGGTACTGCAGCGCCTACGGGCTGTTCCTCATGGTTCCTGGCTTCAGGCTATCAGTGGCTGGAGATGATTGGTGCTGTAGGTGGATATAGTAATTGGGGCTTGTGGGAGAACGACAACTACTGGTTGTCTACGGAGTACGATGCCGACCACGCGTGGACCTTCGGCACCTACAGCGGCGGTTGTAGCAGCGGCGGTAAGGGCTTCGACCGCCGAGTCCGTGCCTGCCTCGCTTTTTAACCTATTTATCGATTTACCAATTTATCTATTTTAGCCGCAACAGTGTCACGCCGGGGTCAGGATACAATGTGACATACCCCGGTAGATTGATATAATGGCGAAAGGTCTTTGTTTTTTTTAAAAGAAGAAAATGGAAAACGGAAGTCAGCGGCTTCCGTTTCTTTGTTTTTTGTCATCTCAACCGATTGTTGTCTTAATAAGGTGTTATCTAATGATTATGTTTGCTTTTAACTTTTCTTCATTTTAATTTTTTTGAAATGAACGGCGGATGTATTATCTTTGCACACGAAATCCGTGCGAACGGACTTGACGACGTTTTTAGAAATAATTTATTAACTAATAACTATTGTATATGGCAACAAAGAAAAGAGAGTATGAGAAGCCCTCGATGAAGGTCTTCGAGTTGAGACAACAGCCGCAGCTGCTGGCGGGGAGTGCGCAGGTGGATGCCACAATGGATGGAACGTGGACGGAGGAGAACATCTGATGCCTCCGAGCATTCCGAGTATTAACAACTAAAGAAGAAGAACAATGAAAACAAAGAATATCTTCAAGGCGTTGGCACTGGCCATGCTGATGCCCGCCATGATGCTGACCACCGCTTGCAGCAACGATGATGATGTTGTAAACAACGCCGTGAACACTGAGAACACGATAAATAAAGGCTATGCGCTTCCCGTCACCGTCAACGTAACCCGTGAGGGCGACGCCACCACTCGCGCCACTTATACCGACAACGGCGATGGGACCGGTTCGCTCGGCTTCAGCGCTGGAGACAAGCTGTTTGTGAGTGGTTCGGCTACCGGAGCAGGCAAGTTTGCCGGTGCGCTAGATTATGTTCCTGCTACCGGAAAATTCAGCGGCACCATTTATACCCAGAATGACTATGATGGAACTGCCGATGCCCTTTTCTCGGCTGCCGGGAGTGTTAGAGCCATCCTGCTGCCTAATGGCTACGATAGCTATAACTTTTTATCTATTAGTAATAATAATACTCCAGATGTTGCATATGACGATGTTGTATCAGCTTCTATTGCGGATGCTTTTGTTGCCTCAGAAACTGCAAAGGCAACAGGCGTAGAGCAGTTAAGTTGGGAGCAAGCATATACTTACAGCAGCGGTTTTGCTCTGGCGCCCGCGAATGCCGTTCTCAACTTCACCATCTCCGGCTTGGAGGCTGGCGCTAAGACCGCAACATTAATTACAAGTTATTCTGGGATGGATTTTGATCAGACTATGTCAGGAAGCGTGACTCCCAATGCTTCGGGCGTTGCCACATTTGCCATAGGCGTACCCAATAATTTAGTAATTAAAAATGTGGCAAACAACCTGACCGTGGGTAGTAGTAAATTCACCCTTTCCAGCACAGCGGTCGCCGCCGGCAAGATTTATAACATCACGAGGGGTACAGGGGCCACTGTTAACCTCTCAACAAAAAGTACAGCCTATACCGCCCAAAACGGCGAAACCCTTACTGGCACGCTGGCCAATAACGTGAAGATTTCTATCGCCGACGGTGCCACGGTGATACTCAATAATGTGAACATCAATGGCAGTGGCACATGGACAACTGGCAACTATGCCGGCATTACCTGCGAGGGCGATGCAACCATCATCCTCAGCGGGACGAATACTGTGAAGGGATTCTATGAAGATTATCCCGGCATCTACGTACCAGAGAACAAGACCGTGACCATCCAAGGCACAGGCTCGCTCACAGCCAGCAGCAACGGCTGGGCTGCCGGCATCGGCGGCGGCAATACGGGAAACTGCGGCAACATCACCATCACGGGCGGCAACATCACCGCTACGGGGGGGGGCTGGTAGAGCAGGCATCGGCGGCGGCAGTGGAGCATGCGGCAACATCACCATCACGGGCGGCACTATCACTGCCACGGGCGGTAATAACGCTGCAGGAATCGGCGGCGGCACTGATGGTATCTGCGGAAACATCACCATCACCAGCGGCGTGACCCGCGTCACCGCCACAAAGGGCAACTATGCCCCCCACAGCATCGGTGCAGGTGGCGACGGCACTTGCGGCACAGTAACCATCGGTGGCATAGAAACTGGCAATATCACCACTAGCCCTTACACCTATCCTGAACCATAATAGCCGTAGTCATGGGACGAAGTAGCCATGGCTGCAACGACATAGTTAGTGTCGGGGCCTGACCCCAGTAGGAGGTTTTCTCGCACGCGCCCGCGCGTGGTAGTAGAGAAACTTAGAAAACAACCCGCTCATCCCGCTCATCCCACACCCAACTATTTTTGCTCTGGGTGTGGGATGAGCGGGTTAAAAAGTAAGTATAGCAACTATAAATGCGCGTGTATGTACGTGCGCGCGTTGCGAACAAATTTTTTGATGGGTTGGGTGTTGGTTCTTGTCCCAGCCATCGGGACTTTTGTAAAGGACTCCTTTTCGCGCGAAAAGTGGCTCTAATTTGAGGTTTAGTGCCTTGGTATTGAGAATAAGAAGCACCAATTTTTACTGCTCCACCCCCAAATCGTCGGAAATGCCTTTAAATACAGGGATAATCGAAAAAAACAGTCCCCCATACCTCCCCCATAGGTCCCCCTTTTTCAGTAAGCTCTTTGTTAAAGGGGTGCAAAGGGGGAGGTTCGGGGGACCTTCCTCTTATCTTTTCCCCTGTATTTAAAGGCATTTCCGCCAAAAAGGGGGTGGAGGCTATTAGTGTCGGGGCCTGACCCCAGTACAAAGTTTTTATATCGGCTTCCGTTTTTTTCGTCTGGCTTTTGAAATAAATCGCCTAATCATTTGACCCATTGGGCGAATTTTTCACGACTCAGCAATAAAAATGCAAGCATTTATTGCATTCGCTGCTCGAAAATTTGGAAGTCATTGTTTTTTTCGTAAATTTGCAGCAGGAAACTATAAAGTTACTGTCATGAAAACAAAAACAATGAAGAAAATCCAACTGTGGATGTTGGCCATCATCCTGACAATATGCAGCTCGACAGTCCTGACGTCGTGTAGCAAGGACGACCCTGTCATTCCACCAGAGCCTCAGCCACTCATCCTCAAAGGCGAAGCTGCCGTGGCGTGGACAAAGGATCATCTCGACTCACTGGTGAACGTATATATGGCTTCCTGCGGCAATCTGCTGGATCCCGATATGACGAGAGACCTGCTGAAGTGCATCGGCTACACACGCCTGAATGTGCTCGACTACAGGGAAGCAGGCTGGGTGATAGACAGTGTGGTGTTCATCCGACTGATGGACCGTGCCGCCGAGGCTAACAACAAGACCATCCTCTTCACGATGGGAATGTACGGATGCGGTAAGACGACAAGCATTAACAATAATCCAGAACTGAAGAAGTTAGCCGATGAGGTAGGTGTGGTCTCCGAAGGTGCTTACAACAATGTGAAATACTTCGACGAGATGGTGGAGAAAAGTGGTGCGAGGGGATTTGAGCCCAGCCTTCTTTATGTATATAACGACGCTGAGACGGGCTATACCAACTGCATGGAGCGACTGATTCATTCGAACCGTGCCGTGACTTGTGAGGCCTATATCGCGGTCTTCCCACAGTTCGATGGCAGGGTGGAGTACATCGAGGAGCATTATCCCAAAATGCCGTTCTACTGTATTGACAACAGTCACAACAACGGTGGCAAGCGCGTGACCAATGAAGAGGCAAAGTTGTGGGATTACTCGATGACAGAGGACTTGCAGCAGAAACTCTATGCCATCAAACAGTCTTATATTGACTCCGGCCAACTGACCCCCGAGCAGATAGAGGCTTTACAGTGATCATTCCTCGATATGGGAGAGGGAGTGAACGAAGGAGGCGAAGAAATTGGTGAGGCTTTCCGAGGGGAAGTAACGGAAATAGCGGGCTGACCTGCGGATGTGACTGAACATGGCCGAGGTGTTGCTGTTGTGGACGAAGATACTGTCGGCATCCTGTGAAAAGTACCAGTCCTGTGACCGGGTATTCGTAAACTCCAGCAGTTCCTGAGCAATGGCCTCCACACGCTTGTCCTTCTTGTCCTGAAGGAACGGCAGTTCCTCGCTCTGGAAACCATAGAGCAGGATCAGGCACTGGCCTTCCAACTGGCACATGGGGGAGAGGTTCAGGCTCGATATCCATTTTCCCAACGTCTCGAAATCCACCTTGGAACCTTCTTGCCGCAGAAAGACGCCCAACTGGAGCAGTTGGTGGATGGGCATGCCCTCGTTGAGTATGTGTCGCACGATGCTGATGAGCAGGAGCAGGAGGTGACGGGTCGAGATGTCGGAGTGCTCATCGTCGAGGATATCCTGCAACTTATGGTTCAGCACGGGATTCGTCAGATGGTCAGGCCGCAGGAAATCGTCTTCTTCCTCGTCCATGTCCTGTTGGTTGCCCTTGGCTTTCTCGGCCGTTTTCTGCCACTCTTTCCATTGCTTGTCGGTGAGATGGAGGAAGAACTGGTTCTTGCAGTTCATAAGACCCTTATAGGCATATGGGATGACCTCGTGCATGACGGCCAACTGGTAGAGACAATCCCACTTGAATGCCGACATCGCCTCCAGTTTCTCGTCCGAGTTGAAGGCGCCGCTTCTCAATAGCCGGAACAGATTTCGTTGTATGATATCCATAATGCCTAAGAGTATCTTTTGGGGTATCTGAAAAGGATGGACAGCAGGGCGAAGATGCCCAGTGCGAACGGATAATAGAGGTAGGGCAGGATGCTGATTGGATTAAGCGAGGCCAGACCTGCGGCGATGAGCATCTGGGCACCGTAGGGGATCAGTCCCTGGATGGTGCACGAGAACGTATCGAGGATAGAGGCACATTTCTTGTTGTTGACACCATATCGGTCGCCCACCTCCTTGGAAATCCTGCCGACGGTGAGGATGGCCACCGTGTTGTTGGCCGTACAGATATCCACGAGCGACACCAAAGCCGCTATGCTCAGTTCGGCTCCCCGTTTGCTGTTCACACGACGTGTCAGCAGTCGGATGATGAAGTCGATGCCACCCTGCTGACGGATGAGTTCGAGCATGCCACCCGCCATCATGGTGATGATAATCAGTTCACCCATCGAGAGGATGCCTTCGCCCATGGCTCCGAACCAGCCATAGATATCGAAAGAACCCGTCAGGAGTCCGATAAGACCTGTCAGGAGAATACCTATTGTAAGTACCGCCATCACGTTCATTCCCAGGATGGCGGTGACAAGGACCACCAGGTAGGGTATCACCTTCACCCATTCCACGGGAGGAATCTGCTGAGGTGTCAGCATGCCTGTTCCCATGAGGAAATAGACGATCAATATCACGATGGCGGCAGGTGCCACAATGAAGACGTTTACGCGAAACTTATCACTTAGTCTGCACCCCTGTGTCTGGGTTGCCATGATGGTGGTGTCGGAGATGAAGGAAAGGTTGTCGCCAAAGAAGGAACCGCCCACGATGATGGCCGTCATCAGGGCTACGTCAGTACCTGTCTCTGTGGCAACCCCAGCCGCAATAGGTACGAGGGCGGCGATAGTGCCCACACTCGTGCCGATGGACAGGGAGATGAAACATGCCGCCAGAAACAGCCCTGCCAAGATCATCTGTGGTGGCAACAGTGAGAGCGTCAGGTTCACCGTTGCGTCGATGCTGCCCATCATCTTGGCAGAATGCGCAAAGGCCCCTGCGAGCACGAAGATCCAGATCATCAGCATCATCTGCTCTGTGGCTGCTCCACGGCTGTAGGTGTTGATACGTTGCATCAGGGGTTTGCCACCACAGATGATGATCGCATAGATGCTCGACACCATAAAGGCCACGGTGATGGGTATCTTGTAGAAATCACCGGCAATGATGCTGGTGATCAGGTAAAATGCGATGAACACAAACAAGGGTGATAATGCGATGAGTCCTTTCTTCATAGTGTTACACCATTCTTAAAGATAGAGATCTCCCTGTAACCGTTCTCCTCGTTCTTGGCTGGTTCGCCACTGGCTACGCTGAGAATCTTGTCGATGAATTCTGGCAAGAGTTCCTGCATGGTACGGCCTTCGATTAGTTGACCAGCAGAGAAATCTATCCAGTTCTGCTTCCGACGAGCCAGGTCTGGATTGGTGGCAATCTTCATGGTAGGGACGAAGGTGCCGAAGGGGGTACCACGACCTGTGGTGAAGAGTACCAGATGACAGCCGCAGGAAGCGAGGGCAGTGGCTGCCACCAGATCATTGCCTGGTGCCGAAAGAAGATTCAAACCCGTGTTCTGAAGGCGATCGCCATATTCCATGACACCGCTCACAGGTGCCTTGCCACATTTCTGAGTACAGCCTAGTGCCTTGTCTTCGAGGGTGGAAATGCCACCAGCCTTGTTGCCAGGACTTGGGTTTTCACCAACGGGCTCACCATGGGAAAGGAAGTAATCCTTGAAGTTGTTGATCATGGAAACCGTCTGGTTGAAGAGTTCCTCTGTGCGACAACGGTTCATCAGGATGGTCTCTGCTCCAAACATCTCTGGTACCTCTGTCAGGACGGAGGTGCCGCCTTGTGTCACGAGCCAGTCGGAGAACTCTCCAACGAGGGGATTGGCGGTAATACCTGAGAAACCGTCGGAGCCACCGCACTTCAGACCTACGCGCAGTTTGCCGACAGGCACCTCCTGACGCACATCCTGTTTGGCGATCTCATAGAGTTCACGGAGAATATCCATACCAGCCTCCATCTCGTCATCTACTTGCTGGGTGACGAGCAGTCTGATACGGCTTTTATCATAGTCGCCAAGCATCTTCATAAACGCCTCAGGCTGGTTGTTCTCACAACCCAGACTCAGCACCAGCACTGCCCCGGCATTGGGGTGCAGACAGATATCTCGCAATACCTTTCGGGTATTCTCGTGGTCGTTGGAGAGTTGTGAACAGCCGTAGTTGTGATGCCAGGCATAGATGGCATCGATACCTTCCTCCTGGGTTTCGGCCTTCAGTTCTTTCACCAACTTTTCAGCGATACCGTTCACGCAGCCGACGGTGGGTACAACCCATATCTCATTGCGGATACCCACTTCACCGTTCTTGCGAATATATCCCTTAAAGGTTCGGTTTTCTTTCTTGATGTCAAGACTCTGGTTGACAGGGTGATAAGTGTATTCAAGTTTTCCTTTAAGATTGGTCTTCAGATTCTCTTCATTTACCCAGTCACCAGCCTTCAGATCCTCTTTCGCATGTCCGATAGGATAACCGTATTTGATGATGTCTTCCCCTTGCGCCGTGTCCTTGATGAGTATCTTATGACCCGCTGGCGTGTCCTGATTCACGATCACCTGTAAGCCGTCGATGTCAATGACTTCACCCTTTTTTTTAGGTTGCAGGCATACGACCACGGAGTCTGCCGGATTGATCTTCAAGTAAGTCGCCAAGGCCATTTTTTAATTTTCAATTTTCAATCATCAATGTTCAATGATCTAAATGGCCGTCCTACGATAGAAATCAACGTTCTCTTTCGTCAGGATCTCAATGGGCATGTAGTTCACGGGGTTCACCTCACGCTTCATGACGATGGCGTTGAAAAGGGCATCCACGGAGGCATAACCCTGCTGATAGGCGTGCTGGGCAATGAGGAAGGAGATGCTTCCCTGACGTACACACTCCTGATTCTTAGGCACCATGTCGTAACCCATAATCTGGATATGACGACGGTTGGTTTTCTGGAGAAATTCACCCACGATATGCGCCTTCGAGTTGAAGGTGATACAATGATGTACCTTCGGGTGGGCGTTGAAGAACTGTTCGAGGATACCGTCATATTCCTTATGCTCTTCGTCGAGAGGCAGGTCCACCTCTGTGATCTTGATGTCTGGGAAATGATCTACCATATAATGGCGGAAACCTGTCTCTCGGTTTGCCTGCTGTTTGGAGCCCACCTTACCGTCACGTGTCTGTTTGACGAGGGCGATCTCCTTTTCCTTCGAGGCGATGAGCATCAGCATCTTGGCTGCGAAATAGCCGCTGGCGAAAGAGTCCTGTCCGAAGAAGGACAACGGTTTCAGATCGGGCATATAGGAGTCGAGCAACACATACGGAATCTGGCGCTCCGCCAGTTTCTCCGTAAAGCGGGCTGTCTGCTCCAGCGTGGTGGGCACGATAATCACACCGTCAATCTTGGCCGTAAACAATTCACGTACCATCCGGGTGAAGGCTGCATTGTTGAATCGCTCGTAATAGAGGATGTTCAGGTTGATGCCGAAGTCCCTTCGGAAATCCGTGCAGGCTTGTGCTCCTTCCTCAATCTCATCCCAATAGGCCTCCTGCTCATGCTTGGGCAGCACAACATAGAAATTATATGTCTTGTTGTAGGCGAGGGCAGAGGCATACATGTTAGGACGGTAGTCCAACTCCTCTAAGGCTTTGTTCACCTTTTCCAATGCCGACTTGCTGACGTTGGGACGTTTGTGCAACACACGATCTACTGTTCCCGTTGATACACCTGCACGGGCCGCGATATCCTTGATGGTAATGATTTCCTTTGGCATAGTTCCTGTATTTTTCGGCAAAGGTACAAAGTTTTTTTTATTTTTACCTTAAAACCTCTTAAATATTTGCAGAACTCGGGAAATATTGTTACTTTTGTGCTCGCAAACGATAAAAAAGTAAAATCAAACAATAAATATCAATACAATGGCAAAAATCGTAACATTAGGCGAGATCATGCTTCGCCTGTCGCCTCAGGGCAACGACCGTTTTATTCAGAGTGAGTCCTTCCGCATCATCCCTGGTGGTGGCGAGGCTAACGTGGCAGTTTCATTGGCCAACTACGGCCATGAGGCCTATTATGTGACGAAGTTGCCCAAGCATGAGATTGGACAGATTGCCGTCAATGCCCTCCGTCGTTTTGGTGTGAAGACGGATTATGTCACCCGTGGTGGCGACCGTATCGGTCTGTACTATGCTGAGACGGGTGCCTCGATGCGTCCCTCGAAGGTGATCTACGACCGTGCGCACTCCGCCATTGCTGAGGCTACGCCTGCAGACTTCGACTTCGACAAGATCATGGAGGGTGCCGCCTGGTTCCACTGGAGTGGTATCACACCCGCTATCTCCGATAAGGCTGCCGAACTGACGAAGTTGGCTTGTGAGGCTGCCAAGCGTCATGGTGTAACCGTGTCTGTCGATCTGAACTTCCGCAAGAAACTCTGGACCTCTGAGAAGGCCATCTCCATCATGCGTCCGTTGATGAAATATGTTGATGTCTGTATCGGTAATGAGGAGGACGCAGAGCTTTGTCTTGGTTTCAAGCCCGATGCTGATGTGGAGGGTGGTAAGACGGATGCTGCCGGCTACGAGGGTATCTTCAAGCAGATGATGCAGGAGTTCGGCTTTAAATATGTCGTTTCTACACTCCGCGAGAGTTACAGCGCAACCTTCAATGGCTGGAAGGCCCTGATCTATGATGGTAAGGAGTTCTACCAGTCGAAGCGCTATGAGATCAACCCCATTATCGACCGCGTTGGTGGCGGAGACTCGTTCTCAGGTGGTCTGATCCACGGTCTGTTGACGAAGGAGACACAGGGTGAGGCCCTGGAGTTCGCCGTGGCTGCTTCTGCCCTGAAGCACACTATCAACGGTGATTTTAACCAGGTGACCATCGAGGAAGTGGAGGCTCTGGCCGGTGGTAACGCAAGTGGACGTGTACAAAGATAAGAATCATGGCAAAATTTGATAAGATAGCAGTGATGCAGAAGATTGGCGAGGCTCCGATGGTGCCCGTCTTCTATCATAAGGATCTGGAGGTGTGCAAGAACGTCGTGAAAGCCTGCTATGAGGGTGGCGTCCGTGCGTTCGAGTTCACCAACCGTGGCGACTTCGCCCATGAGGTGTTTGGCGAACTGGTGAAGTGGGCCGACAAGGAGTGCCCTGAGTTAGCCATTGGCGTGGGCTCCGTGGTGGATGCTCCTACAGCAGCCCTCTACATCCAGTTAGGTGCCAATTTCGTGGTAGGTCCGTTGTTCAACCCTGATGTAGCACCAGTCTGCAACCGTCGCCTTGTGCCTTACTGTCCTGGTTGTATGACCGTTTCGGAGATTGGCAAGGCCCAGGAGTTGGGCTGCGATCTGACGAAAGTCTTCCCCGGTGATGTGGTTGGCCCTAATATGGTGAAGGGTTTGAAGGCGCCAATGCCGTGGTCGAAGATCATGGTTACGGGTGGCGTCTCTCCTGATGAGGAGAACCTGACGAAGTGGTTCAAGGCTGGTGTCTATTGTGTAGGCATGGGCTCCAAGCTTTTCCCTTCAGATAAAGTGAAGGCAGGCGACTGGCAATATGTGACCGATAAGTGCAAGGAGGCATTCGGTTATATCGCCAAGGCTCGCGCTTAATTGATGAAGTTCTGGCTCTTCATACTATCAACCATTCTTTTTTCAGCTTGTTCGCGTCTTGAAAGGGAGGCAGTGGATAAGCTGAACAATTTATCTTATGCCTTTCACTATCGAAATATCGATAGTACCAGGCACTTTGCCCAGCAGGCTTTTGATCTGTCTGGACATTATCCTGCGGGTAGGGCTGAGGCCCTCAACAATCTGGCATTCGTCCATATCGCACGGATGGAATACGACGAGGCTGAAAAACTGTTGACCGAGGTGATAGAGACTTCTGATAACCAGGTGGAACTCTTCATCGCCTATGTCCAGCAGATGCGTCTCTGCCAGCGTCGTTCCAGAAACCGCGAGTTCCATGAGTTCCGTGAGTTGGCAGGCCGTTCCATGAACCGTATCAATGAGGACATAGAGACCCTTCCGCAACGGGATACCCGTCGTCTGCTCTATGCCGAGACGGAATATGCCATCGTCAATTCCACCTATTATTATTATGTGGGTCTGGAGCGACAGTCCATTGAGGCTTTGTACGCCATCGATGCCAACGAGGTGCAGCGTGATACGGCCCAGTATTTGAACTACCTGTATAACATCGGTGCGGGCGGCATCATCACGGAGGGTACGCAACAGGAGATCAACCAACAGGAGTTCGACCATCTGATGCGCTGCTTCCTCCTGGCCCGTAGGGCCGACTACCCCTATTTCGCCGCCAATGCCCTCGAGGCTCTCTCCGAACACCTGATGGATGCCGACTATCGCAGTCAACTCATGGAGGACAACATGCCCGCCATGAAGTTCATCAATCCCGAAGGTGTCGAGGACGATATGCTGGCGGGCTGGTTGGCTGAGGATGCACTCTATCTCTTCGAAGGATACGGTGATGTCTATCAGATCGCAGGCGCCTATCGTACGCTGGCTTCCTGTTACCGTCAGATCGGTGACTATGAGTCTGCACTCTATAATCTGGAACAGGCCCTGTCTGACTCTGCCATTTATCAGGCCCCTGATCTCGTAGCCAGTATTCGCGAACAGCTCAGTGTGGCCTATGCCGCCATGGACGACAAGCCCCAGAGCGACTATAACCGCAACCTGTATCTCGATCTTCAGGAGACGACCCGTCAGGATCGTCAGTTGGAGGCGCGTGCCAGCCAATACGAGAAGACCGCCCGTCAACTCAACCTGATGCTCGGTGGTGTGGTGTGCGCCATCGTCCTGTTGCTCTTCTCCCTCTGGCTCTTCAATCATCTGAACAAGAAGCGTACTAAGGTGGAGGATAACGACGAGTTGTTGGAGCTGCGCAATGAAGAACTGGCAGCCCTGATGCTGAGGGTGGAGAACAGCGAGCGCCGTAACCTTGAGCAGCGCGCTAAGGTATCGCTTGTCAATACGATCACTCCGTTTATTGACCGTATGATCCACGAGGTGAAGCAGCCCGACGGTGGAAACATCGACTATGTCCGTGAACTCACCGATCAGATTAATGACTATAACGACGTGCTCACCCACTGGATCCAACTCCGCCAAGGTGAACTGAGCCTGAAGATAGAGAGCTTTCCGCTACAGAGGCTTTTCGACCTGATTGCCCGTGGCCGTAAGTCCTTCCAGATGAAAGGCGTTGATCTTCAGGTGACGCCTACGGAAGCTGTGGTAAAGGCCGATACCGCCCTGACGCTCTTTATGTTGAACACATTGGCCGACAATGCCCGTAAGTTTACCCCCCGTGGTGGACAGGTCAGTGTTAGTGCCTCACAGACAGACCAATTCGTAGAGATTGTCGTCGAGGATACGGGCGAGGGCATGACCCTGGAACAGCTCGACCACCTCTTCGATGCCAAGCCTATTCGTCAGGACAACGGTAAGCCTTCGAATGTCAGTTTCCAGGCCTCCCATGGCTTCGGACTGCTCAACTGCAAAGGCATTATCGAGAAATACCGCAAGACCAGCCAGATATTCTCCGTGTGCGACATAGGTGCCACGAGTACGCAGGGCCATGGCTGCCGTCTCTTCTTCCGACTGCCGAAGGGCGTTCTTCGCCTCGTGATTCTTTTCATGTTGAATGCCTCATGTCTCATGTCCTTCGCGGCTGATCCCCTCGCCAAGGCAAGTGCATTCGCCGACTCCGCCTATTTCTCCAATATCAACGGCCGATATGAGCGGACGCTGCAGTTTGCCGACTCTTGCCGCCAATACCTGAATGAGCATTATCTCACCCTCCGTCCTGGTGGGCGCGACCTGATGCTGTCGCTGGGCAATCCCTCGCTGACGGCACCAGAGATCGCCTGGTATCATGACTCCTTAGTCTCCAACTACCATGTCATCCTCGATATCCGCAATGAGAGTGCTGTGGCTGCGCTGGCTCTTCACCAGTGGCAGCTATATTCCTATAACAACCGCATCTATACCCAATTGTTCAAGGAGATGTCTGCGGATAATAAGTTGGGTGAGTACTGTCGTGTGATGCAGCAGTCGCAGACCAACAAGACCATTGCTGTCATCCTGCTGATTCTCCTCCTGCTCTCCATCGTGCCAGCCTATTATCTGCTCTATTATCGTCACAGACTCTACGACCGTTTCCTCAAGGAACAGCAGCGGCAGACCGATCTCGAACTATTAGTGGACGAGCTCCGCAAGACGGAACTGGAAGACAATAATCTGCACGTGACTAATGCCGTGCTCGACAACTGCCTGTCATCGCTGAAGCACGAGACGATGTATTTCCCCAGTCGCATCAGTCAGTTGCTCGATGCCGACGATGTGGAGTCATTGGGCGAGGTGACCGACTACTATCGCGAGCTTTATGGTATCCTCAGCCAGCAGGCCACTCACGAGGCAGAGCGTACCAAACTCCATCTGAAACCCCTTGATCATCAGATTCTGGGTGACGAAAACCTGATCCGCTATCTCTTTGAGATCCTTAGTAAACAGTCTGGCCAGAAAAAACTGGTACCGCAATACACCCAGAAAGACCAGTATGTTGAGGTGTGTATCCCTCTGCCGCAACTTAAACTCTCTGAGGAACAGGCGCGCGATCTCTTCATGCCCTCCAATGAGCATATCCCATATCTCATCTGCCGTCAGATCGTCAGGGATCACGGGGATGTTACTAACCGCCGTGGCTGCGGTATCTATGCATCACTTATCGAAGGAACAACAAATATGATCATAACATTACCAAGCGTATGGAAAACTTCAAGGTAATCATCGTAGAGGATGTGCCCCTGGAACTTAAGGGCACCCTGGGAATTATCCGCACGGACATCCCCGAGGCGGAAGTCATCGGAACGGCCGACAACGAGCAGAGTTACTGGCGGCTGCTGAAACAGCAGAAGCCAGATCTCGTGTTGCTCGACTTAGGCCTGGGTGGTTCCACCACTGTGGGCGTGGAGATATGTCGTCATACAAAGGAGCTTCACCGCGATGTGAAGGTGCTTATTTTCACGGGAGAGATTCTCAATGAGAAACTCTGGGTCGATGTGCTTGACGCAGGTGCCGACGGTATCATCCTGAAGACGGGTGAACTGCTGACACGACGCGATGTCTCTGCCGTGATGGATGGTAAGCAACTGGTGTTCAACGAGCCGATCCTCGAGAAGATCGTCGAGCGCTTCAAGGCAGCCGTCAGTGGACAACTCGTGAAGCAGGAGGCTCTCGTTAATTATGAGATCGATGAGTATGACGAGCGCTTCCTCCGTCATCTGGCCTTAGGCTATACCAAGGAGCAGATCACCAACCTTCGTGGAATGCCCTTTGGTGTGAAGAGCCTTGAGAAGCGTCAGAACGAACTGATCCAGAAGCTTTTCCCAGAAGGTGCTACGGGCATCAATGCCACCCGCCTTGTGGTGCGGGCCCTTGAACTGCGTGTACTCGATATCGACAACCTCGAAGCCGATGACGAATAGACTGTTAGGGGTGGTTTGTTTCTCCCTCCTTCTGGCCGAAGTCCTGCTGGTCATCCTTTCGTGGCTACTGTCTGCCATGATGATGGAGGGCGTGCGCTCATTGCTCTCTTCCGAGGGTATCCGCTGGTATTTTGGCTCGTTCACAGCGATGATGGCATCGCCCTTGTTGGTGTGGCTCCTGCTGATACTCTCTGCCGTAGGATGTGTGCAGCAGAGTGGGGTGGTGGAGTTGTCCCGTCAGGCAAGGCCCATCACCTACCGTGAACGGATCGCCCTGCGCGTGGCCTTTGTCTTCTTGGTCATCTACGTGGCCATCATTGCCCTGCTCACGTTGATGCCCCACGCCATTCTGCTTTCTGCTACAGGCGAACTCTTCCCCTCCGCCTTTAGCCGTAGTCTGGTGCCTATTGTTACCTTCGGTCTTATCCTGTTCTCTGTGTCGTTCGCCATGGTATCAGGCCACCTGAAAGGTTTCAGTGAAATCCTAAACGCCCTGTCATTCGGCATCGCCAAAGGCGCCCCACTCGTCATTGTCCTTATCCTCCTCATCCAGATCTGGGAATCCATCCGCTTCGTCTTCGAATAACAACCAGCAGGGGATCGGTCTTATCGCATAAACGGCAGTGTCTTAGCCTGTTCCATCATCAGGTCGGCCAGCATGCCGTTGGCGTCATTTTCACCATTGATGATATCGTAGAGTGATTTAAGACCGTCGCGACCGCCGTCGTGTTTCAGCACATAGACAAGACAGAGATACTGCAGCGCTGTGTTTGACGAGAGGATGTCAAGGTCGGTAATAGCCAGTTGCGAAAGTGCGAGTTGATAGGCATCATCGCTGTTCTCGTCAATAAGCTGCTGCACGTCACCGAGAGTCTCCAGTCCGAAGGATTCGAGCACCGGCAGATAGGATATCACCGAGACGGGCCATATTTCGGCCTGGTTGACGGCAGCAATGCGTTTGTTCAGACGGTCGAAGGGCTGCAACTCGAGATATCCCCGGAAAGTCTCGGCTGATAGCGGTACGTCATCAAGTTGACCGTTCTTTACCAATGCCAACGTCTGGCGGCGGTAGTCGGTGAGCACGATGCGCAGGCGGCTGAACTCGTCATCTATCAGTTCCATCATACCCGCCAGACGACTGAACTGCCGCTTGTACTCGCGGGGAATCTTCACGTCGCCCTTGTAGCCAGTGTCGTGCTCAATGGTTGACCACACATGCTGGAGGGCTGTGCGCATCTGTAACTCGAAGCGCGGACCACCCGTCTTAAGTCGACAAATATAGTGTAGCGAATTATAGCCGAAAGCATCCAGATCATGCAACTTACGTTTATCTACACTTTCCTTCCAGTCGATATCGAAAACGCGCTTGGCGATGGCAGCCACCTTGTCAACCTCATCGGTATAGAAAGTGATGACGCGTAACCCCACGAGGTCGGTGATGTCATCGATACTCTTGTACTTCGCTCCCTTTAGCTCCAGTTTCCCTGTCAGCGACTTCTCGGTCTTCACCCTGTTCTCCATCGCCGTGATGTAGATACCCTGTTCGCGCAGTGCATGGCGCAATAGTTGGCTGGCCTCGTCGGCCAACTTCTGAAGCGTAGGGAGTAGTTCCCGGTACTGCCGCAACAGCAGCTCACCGTGCGCGTCCAGTTTGACTTGATTATCCATCAATATGCCAGTTTACATGAACTCAAAGATGTTGCTGAAACCTGTAATGGTGAAGATGGCACGTACTTTGTCGTTGATGCCCTTAATATAGACATGTCCACCCTTTTCCCCTGCATTATGCAAAATGCCAAGAAATATACGCAGACCAGCTGATGAGATGTACTCCAAGTCGGTACAATCAATGATAATGTCCTTTCCCTTCACGTCGTAGAGAGGACTCATAGCCTTTTCGGTTTCTGCAGCGGCAGCAGTGTCGAGACTACCTTCTAAAATAGCAATCATGTTGCTGTCTTGCTCTTGAATTGTTACGTTCATAATCTTATTATTTTTAATGTATTATCTTCTTCCTCAGCGTCAGTACATTAAGGTTGTCCATGCGCTCGTAGTTGATGGAGTCCATATTCTGACGCATGATGTGAATGCCCAGTCCACCGATTTTTCGTTCCTTAGCAGAAAGTGTGGTATCAACGGCGGCCTGAACGGTAGGATCGAAGGGTTTGCCGCTGTCGATGATGGTGAACTTCAAGCGCATATCGTTCGAGGCAGCCTCTATGGTCACGTCGCTGCGCTGTCCGGGCAGGTAGGCATATTTCATCACATTAACTACCGCCTCCTCTACGGCCACTTTTATCTGCATGGTGACGATTTCATCAAATCCAACGGTCTGGCAAACCTCCTCAACAAAAGCATTCAGTCGTGGCACTTCCTGTGTGTCATTTGGTAGCACGATACTCTTCCGCATCTGTACGTCACTCTGCTGTCTGATATACTGTATGGCCATCATGGTAAGGTCGTCGCTCTGTTCGGCATTGCCTACAAACAGGTGGACAGCCTCGGTCATCTGAGCGATAAGTTGGTGGGGCTCTTGTTGTTGGTTGGCCAGTGCACGGCTTGCTACGTCGTTGACGCGCTTCATTTGGAACAAGGTCTTGTTGGCATCCATAGCCTCAGTTAGTCCGTCGGTGAAGAGGAAGATGGTGGTGCCGGTGAATATCTGCGTCTCTTGGAGGGAGAACTTCCATTCAGGTCTGAAGCCGACGGGGATGTTCGAGTCGCAGGGCAGTTCGCCTACGCCTGCACCGACGAGCAATGGGGCATCGTGGCCGGCGTTGCAGTAGCGCAGACGGCCTGTGGGTAGGTCGAGCACACCGACGAAAAGGGTCACGAACATGAAGGTTTTGTTCATGTCGGCGATGGTCTTGTTCATCGTGGTAACGATACGGTCTGGCATCGACTCGTGGACCGATACGGTTCGGAAAGTGGAGCGGGTAACGGCCATGAAGAGCGAGGCGGGGACGCCCTTACCCGACACGTCGCCGATGCAGAAAAAGAGTTTCTCGTCGCGGAAATAGAAGTCAAACAGGTCACCGCCCACCTCCTTGGCAGGTGTCAGTGAGGCAAAGAGCTGCACGTCGTCGCGGTCGTCCCTGGTGGGGAACTTCTTGGGCAGCATGCCCATCTGTATGCCGCTGGCAATGCGGAGGTCGCTCTCTATTGAAGCCTTCTGGGCTGTAGTTTCCTTCAGTTCTTCGATGTATTTCACCAGCGACTGCTGCATGTTTCCAAACGACTGGCTCAACTGGCCTATCTCGTCGATGCGCTGGAAGTCTGGTAATTCAGCATCAAACTGCCCGGAAGCGATGGTCTCGGCCTCTTTGGCCAACCGTCGGAGGGGCTGCAGTTCGCGGGTGATAATACGGATGAAGAAGTACAGCATCAGTAGCAGACCAACGATGACGATGGTCATAATCGTGCGACGCAGACGGTCGAAGCCGCTAAAGATGTCACTCTCCGGACAGACGATGGCCATCGAGCATCCCGTCTTACCGAGAGGCTTGTAGAATACATAACAGTCTTCGCCATTGATACTCATCTGCTTCATACCCTCCTCACCGTGCTGCATGGCATAGCCTAGGGCGGTCAGAGCCGTGTCGGGCTGCTCCAGTGTCTGGGTGAAGATGGTCTGACGGGTAATCTTCGTCGTATCGGGATGTACAAAGTAAGTGCCGCCACGACCTATCATAATACTATAGGAATGGGGATAGGGCTTGATGGATGAGATGGTCTGCGAGAGCCAGTTCAGCGACAGACTGGTGTTGATAACACCAATCATCTGGCCTTTTTTATCGGTAATAGCTATACAGTAACTGGTCACCATCTCACTGGTGTTGGTAGCGACATCGAGATCCATGTAAGGCTCTGTCCAGCAGGGGCGACCAAGCAGTTTGGGCATCAGATACCAGTCCGTAAAGAAGTATTGGTAGTTTTCACTGCCGCCCTGTATGGTGCGGATGGTGTCACCGATGAATTTGGTGTAGGCGGAGCAATAGAGCCCCCTATCCTTGAAGTAATAAGGCTCAAAGGCAATGGAGCAGTTGTAGAAGTCGGGATTGTTCTCTAGCATACTGCGGCTATATACAAACATAGAGTCGGACTTATCGGGATGGCGCTCCACAAGCCATTTCGTCATGGTAGAAGCCACCTCCACACGGTTCAAGATGCTATCAACGCGCAGAGATGTCTTGTCGAGAATTTGTGTGGCACGACTGACAGCCTCCTGGCGCACAGTCTCACGGGCCTGATAAAACAGGAAGCCGAGGGCTGCGATGAAGATAATGGCGGCAAAAAACACAACCCACAGACTGACCCTCACGGATAGCTTACGACGGATATATGCGATGATTTTTTTCATACTCGTGCCTCCTTACTTCTGAGGGATTAGTTCCTGATAGGTCACTTCGCGACCCAACATCTGATTCTCCACCATCAGACTGCTGGCCTGCTGCACCATGTCTGGGCGCAACCTGAACTCGCGCTTTTTCGACTCGCGATCTACTTGCAGGCGAAGTATCTCCTTGAGCATCAGACGCTGCATTACGCGGTTGGTGGCAATGTGGTTCTTGTCAACGTACTGCATCACGATGTCCAGTGTTTCGTCAGGGTGCTCGGCGGCCCATTCCCACCCTTTTCTGCTGGCCTGGGCGAAACGGCGCGCCTGATCCTTATGTTGGACATAATAGTCGCGGGTCATATAGACACCATCCTCCTGCACATTATAGCCGTGGTCGCAGAAGCGATACACGTTCTTGTCGTTCATCTTGATGCCCGCCTGAACCAACTGGTAGTACTCATTGTAACTCATGGCCAGCGTGGCATCGAGGGCTCCGGCAATAAAAAGATTGACGTTCTGGGCAAAGCGCACCCATTCATAGTCCAGATGGTCTTTGATGCTCATACAGATGGCTAACTGACCGAAGCCGACGCTCCAAATGCCGACACGGGCTCCTTTCTGCGTCAGCGGGTCCTTGTCACGGGCAGAGACAATAACCATCGCATTGTTCATTGATGTCTGAAGGATATTGACCAGGGGGATGCCTTCATCCACGATCTCCAACGCCTGACAGAGTTGTAGCGTCGTGGCCTGACATTCGTTCTTGCGCAGACGGCTCATGGCGGGCTGCGTAGCCGACGGGTGTTCGATGCGTACCTTCACTCCCGCTTCGCGGTAAAACCCCTTCGCCTCAGCCACGTAGTAGCCGGCGAACTGGGCCTGCGCCGTCCACTGGGGTGTGAACACGATGGTTTCCTCCTGCGCCTTTGCCATATTGGTGAAGACGAAAAAGACGGCTGCCAATATCCATAGTTTCTTAGTCATAATTATTTCAATGTTCAATCTCTCCAAATACCTGATTGACGAGTTGTTTGAACTCTTTGTAAGCGAATGTATCCTTCAGTTCACTGAGCGCATCGGCCAGTCCCCGGTAGTGCCATTCGTGCTCTTTGCGATCCTTGACGTTAAAGAGGTTCCAGAGCATATCCCCCTGCATGGCATAGTCGCGGGCAATAGCACGCATATTAGAAAGTTTATCGCCAAGAGCCACGATCTTGGAGTCGAGTGAGGCACAGGTAAGACGTTCGATGGCAGTCTGCTTGCGGGAATGCCAACTTTCCTCCTTGCTGACGCCACAGCCTTTGTCTTCGCTCTCGGAGGCCACAAGCGCGGCCACACGGTCGCCGAACTCGGCTCGGATCTGCTCTAAGGTCGCGTCGGTATCCTCCACGGTATCGTGCAGGGCGGCTGCGGCTAACAGTTCTTGATCGCATGTCATCGTTGCTACAATCTCCACCGCCTCCATGGGGTGAACGATGTAGGGGAATCCCTTGCCGCGGCGCTCAGTCCCGGCATGGGCGCGGACCGCGAAAACAATGGCACGGTCTAAAAGTGTTGTATCTAAAATCATAGAACGTCGTAGTTATTATATGTTTCGTTTGCAAAAATACAAATAATCCCCGAAAGCGCCAACAATTTCTTTTTATTTTATTGTCTTACTCGATAATCTCACAATGCTTACTTGCTTGTGCGATTGATATAGTACATGACAACCTCTACAGCATCGTTTTCACTCGGGTCATTCATCCTATCATCTGTGACAACGGCTTAAACGCTTCTTTAGGGAGCCGCCCTTGGACAAGCAAGTCGTACATATAGGGCAGTTTGACGGCATAGAACGGCATGATCCGTTTGGTGTATTGGCCAATGGCTGCCTGATCGTCTGTTCCCAAGTAGGCTGCGATGAAGATGTTCCAGTGGGCTTTTAGTATCTCTGGGGTGACATGGAGAATAAAGTCACTCCGCTTACCGTCCATACGATTGCAGATGGTCCACATCCACCCCAAGTCCCACTCTGGTACACCATAACTGAACTGCCCAAGGTCAATCCAGAGGTTGCGCTGGCCGTCGGTGATGACATTGCCGATATGGAGGTCGCCGTGCAGACAGGTATCGGCATCGGGAGCATTGTCTAAGAAATTCAGAGCACGCTGTTTGTACTCCTCGCTCACCAGGTTCTTCTCCAGATAGAAGTGGAGGAGCGTTTCTTTGATAGACGGGAAGCGCGACGTATCGGCCTTTTTGGCATGCAAGTCCTGATATCGGCCAGGAAACGATTGAAGTCCTGCTGCAGTTCCGTATTGTCTAAACGGAAGCAAGCTGCTATAGGGATTGGCGGTAATCCTGTACCCACCGAGTCCACCTTGGCAGCCACCTCCTTACAGAATGTCAATGTCAGGCTCTCACCGCCCGCTGCATCTACCTTGCCGTTGTCCAAGGCCGCCAGCAGGTCGGTCTGACTGGTCATACGCATGATGTTGGCACCAGGAGCCATGTCGGTGACGGCAATGTCCTGTATGCTGCCGATAATCACAGCCACATTTTTGCCGTTAAGCGCCTTGAAGGCGGGCGAGACATCCCTTGCTGCGTTTGTCTTAGTGGTAGTAGTGTCGCCACCTACAAGCATGGGCAGATAACACACCGTTCCCCCAATCAGGAACGCCACAACCGCAGCGATGGCTTTCATGCGCTGCCGCTGCACCAGCGACTGGAACAGTAGGACGATGAGTCGCGTCATGAGGAAATAGATGATGGCCGTCACGATGAGGGGAAAGAAGGCATCGAATGTGCGGGAACGTATCAAATCGCATGCATGTGTCATGTCAGCCACAGCAATGAAGCCCACGATGCTCGTTTCCTTCAGCAGACATACTATCTCACCCTGATAGACGGGCATGATAGACTTGATCACCTGCGGGAGCACAATCTTGAAAAATGTCTGCCGCCCTGTGAACCCCAGAGCCAGGCCTGCCTCCGTCTGACCGCGATCGATACGCTGTATGGCGGTGCGAAGAATTTCGCAGATATAGGCCGCCATGTTCATGGCTAAGGTGACGATGGCCACCACGATGCCTGTAGCATCCAACGGTGCCATCACCACATAGTACATCAGCATGAGCAGCACGAGCACGGGCATACCGTACATCAGACCGAGATATGCCTTGCCCACCTTCTGCAACCATGGTCGTCGGTTCATGCGCATCCAGCATACCAGTCCGCCCAGTATCGTGCCTAAGATGGCGGCCCAGAACGTGATGAGCAGCGTCACCTGCAGACCGTCAAGAATCATCCTGTAGCGATCTTCAACTATCAGATTGTTGTTAAAGCTCTCTGCCACTGACATGCAGCCAGTCAGCGCCATGCAGTTGCTTGTCAGGATAACAACCATCATCCATTGGATATGTTTCCTCATTTTACATTGATTTGTTTGAGTATTCCACGCTACCGGGGCGCATGGTCGTCACTGTCTTGCTGTCACCGTAAATCTGCTCGAGACAACAGTAGTCTTTTCTGCGAGTTCTTGCTTGACATATGCGGCAACGCTGAGTGGATAAGTTGGGCAATCGATCATAGTTGCTTGACAGGGAAAGTGAAATAGGTATCAGGGAAGGGCTCGTTCTGCAGTGTGAAATGCCACCACTCAGTGTCGAAAGGTTTGAAGCCGTGACGGAGCATGGCCTGACGGAGAATCATGCGGCTCTGGAACTGTTCGGCGGTGATACTGCGTTTCGGCTCAGCAGGGCTCTTTGAATTCTCGGACGAACCAAGCGGCAAAGCCGAGCGGTTGCCTGTATATTCACCTGTTTCTGGATTACCGCAAAAGTCGGGATGACTCTCGGGGCCGAACCAGTCGAAGGTGCCGCCCATATCTACTTCTTTCTCCGTTGTCATGTCAAAGAGCGTCAGGTCGAGGGTAGAACCACGGGTATGGCCACTCTTCAGACAGATATAGTCCTGAGGGAAGAGCACGCTCTTGTCAAGGTCGGGATAGAAGTAAGGCTTCATCAGCGTATCGGCGACATTCTGGTGTTATAACTTTCATTTTGCGATTATTTAAAATCGGTTGTTATATTAAATATGGCTGCAAATATACAACTTTTATTTGAAATGACAATGTTTTTTGGAATTATTTCTATGGCTTAAAGAAATGGTTTCTACGACTCGTTCCGATATCTCCTATAGGGGTATGGAAGATATCGGAACGATTGAAAGGAGATATTCGGATGAGCGAAAGAAGATATTCGAACAACCCATAGATGCCCCCTCCTTTGTAGGGCGCTTGGTTGCCGTTATTTGATAATGATTTTCTTGCCGTTCTTGATGTAGATACCCTTCTGGGGATTATTGACGCGCTGGCCTGCGAGGTTATAGATGATGCCGTCATCAATGGTAGCCTTAACAACGCCCTGGATGCCAGTGCCACCACTTGACTTGTCGAGGGTGACTTTCTTCAGGCGGATACCGTGCCCCTGGATGGCCATGCCTTTCTCAGCGAGCTCATTATAGACCGCCTCGGTGAAAGTGATCTCGGAGGTGCCGTCTTCACCATTCTGAAGGCCGTAAATATCACTTGGCTTGTACTCCTTGGAGATCTCCTTGCCATCGATGATGAAACTAGGATTGGATTTCCAGTCGCCGTAGAAGAGTTGAATCATGTTGTAATCGGAGTCGCCATCCATAGCGATGGTGTAAGCGAGTCCGAGCTTGACGTCCTTGCCGTAAGCCGTGAACTTCTCAGCGGGGATGGTGAGTTGGAGGCCATCACCCCAGTTGAGCATCTCGTCGCCCTCCCAGAACACTTCACCTTCGACCCCTGGGTCTGGATCTTTCTCGCCTGCTATGAGCACTACCTTCTTCAACAGAATACCGTGACCTTGGAAGAGCATGCCCTTCTTCTTGAAATTGTGGAAGGTGTCTTTGTCGAAAGCAAAGATGGTGGTGTGTTCTGTGCCTGATGTCGAATTGTAGAACTTGTTGACTTCGAGGGTCTCACTGATTTCCTGACCGTCGGCTGTGAAATTGATCATGCTGCTCCAGTCGTTATACCAAAACTGCAGATAGGAATTGGCCTCGTCGCCAGTAAACTGGTCGAACTGTTCAGTGTAGGTCACTTCGACCGTTGACGTACTGCCCAGGTCGGTGAAGAGCGTGGCAGGGAATTGGATGGCATCGCCCCATTCCAACTGCTTCTCCCCCTCGAAGATGACCGTCTCTTCGGATACCTCCACGGCCGGATAGACGCCTTGGAAGTCGTCGCCATGATAAGCCTTGGTGATGGTCTCAGCCAGATCGGCCTGATTGAATACGAGCTGTGAGCGATACTGGCCGTCGGAGAGGCCCATCCAGTAGAAGGTGGCGATATCGTTCTCCTTACATTTCTTCACGAAGTAGTCGCAGAAATCGATCATGCTTTCACGACGATCGATGTAGTCGGAGCCGTTATCGACATTACTGGTTCCCCATTCGCCGAAGATGACGGGTGCTCCCTTGGCCTTAAGGATGGTGTTGATAGATTCGATGGTGTCGTCAACATCTTTCTTGGCGTTGGCCAGGCCGTTTTGGATGTTGGGGTAGCGATGTACCTCGAAGATGATGTGGCTGCCTGCCGAGGGATCGCCAGGATATTCCATATATTCCAGGGGCTCCTGGGGATGAGTGTTGTTACCCCAGATGCCGCCTGCAGATGCCGCGTAGGTGTTGACGATGAGGTTACGTGCAGCATTGTTGCCGCCACTGAGACGTACGGTCTGCACGAACAGGTTGTTGTAGTCATTGACGGCCTGATAAGAAGCCTTGGCGTAGGTCTCATCGTAAGTGGCAGTGGATGTTGGATAGTTCCAGCAGCTACTGGCGTCGAGGATCTCGTTGAAACCCTCAAAGAGCAGTTTCTGTCCGTAGTCCTGGAATTCCGTGGCAATCTGCTGCCAGAGTTTCTCATATCTGTCCTTATTGGCTGTATAATTGTCCTTGTCGGCCTTCATCCAATGGTGAGAGACGATGTTTCCGTCGGTATCCTTATCGGAACCTGTGTCGTGGTGAACGTTAATGATACAGTAGAGTTCCTCGTCGATGACGTAGTCGATGATCTCATGCACACGCTTCATCCATGCCTCATCAACGTTACCGTCCTTATCCATGTGGTTGTACCAGGTGACAGGTACGCGGATAGCCGTAAAACCTGCGGCCTTCATCATCTTGATCAACTCTCGCGTGGTCTTTGGCTGTCCCCAGCAGGTTTCCGACTCCAACCCCTGCTGGCCCCAGAATGTGTCCTTCGTGGGATCAAGCTCATTTTGTTTGTGAGCATCGAGGGTATTTCCCAAGTTCCAGCCTAGACCCATATTCTTGACGGCGTCGGTAGCTGATTCAAAACTCTGTGCCTGCGCTTGGATGCACAGCATCAACAACAGGCCAAAAATGGTAGTAATTTTTTTAATCATATTCAGTTAGTATTTTTAATCGTCTGCAAAAGTACAATTTATTTGTGAAACTGGCAAATATTATCCCAAAGATTTTGTGATTTCAGAACTTTTATCTACTTTTGCATCCAAATTTTCCAGAAACAAAACCAAATACTCATTATGGCAATTGTAAAACCGTTTAAAGGAATCCGTCCACCGAAGGAACTGGTGGAGCAGGTAGAGAGCCGCCCATACGACGTACTCGACTCGGAAGAGGCGAGGGTAGAGGCTGGCGATAACGAGAAAAGTCTGTATCACATCATCAAACCGGAGATTGACTTCCCTGTAGGCACTTCGGAATATGACCCTCGTGTCTATGAGAAGGCCGCAGAGAATTTCCAGAAGTTTCAGGATAAGGGCTGGCTGGTACAGGATGAGCGCGAACATTATTATATATACGCCCAGACCATGAACGGGAAGACGCAGTACGGACTGGTGGTCTGCGCCCATACCGACGACTATATGGCTGGTCGCATCAAGAAGCACGAACTGACGCGCCGCGACAAGGAGGAGGACCGTATGAAGCACGTCCGCGTGAACAACGCGAACATCGAGCCCGTATTCTTCGCCTATCCCGACAATGCCGTGCTCAACGCGCTCATCATGCGCTATGCCGCCACCAAGCCTGAGTACGACTTCATCGCGCCCATCGACGGTTTCCGCCATCAGTTCTGGGTGATCGACGACGACAAGGACATGCAGACCATCACCGATGAGTTTGCCAAGATGCCTTCGATGTATATCGCCGACGGCCATCACCGTTCGGCTGCCGCTGCCCTCGTGGGTGCGGAGAAACAGAAGCAGAACCCCAACCACAAGGGCGATGAGGAGTATAACTTCTTCATGGCCGTGTGCTTCCAGGCTTCGCAGCTGACGATCCTCGACTACAACCGTGTGGTGAAAGATCTCAACGGTATGTCATCTGATGAGTTCTTGGCAGCGCTGCAGGTGAACTTTATTGTCGAGGATAAGGGTACAGAGATCTATAAGCCCCAGCAGTTACATGAGTTCTCGCTTTATCTGGATCAGCACTGGTACAGCCTGAAGGCAAAGGAAGGTACTTATGATAATAACGATCCTATTGGCGTGCTTGACGTGGATATCTCCAGCCGACTTATTCTTGACGAAATCCTTAATATCGGCGATCTGCGCTCCTCGCAACGTATCGACTTCGTAGGTGGTTTGCGTGGACTCGGCGAGTTGAAGCGTCGTGTGGATAATGGTGAGATGCGTGCTGCTTTAGCCCTCTATCCTGTCTCCATGCAGCAGATTATGGATATTGCTGACTCTGGTAAGATCATGCCACCAAAAGCCACGTGGTTTGAGCCTAAGCTGCGCTCAGGTCTCGTAATCCACAAACTGAGTTAAGGATTAACGGCTGAGTTGTGGAACATATTTCACAGGCTCGCCACTGTCACGTTTTAATACATCGGCAAAGGCATGGGGCTTGATGGTGACAGGGCCTCGCATGAATTCAGGAACATTATAGCACTTCATGAACTGACGATGATAGTCAGGATCGGCACAAGGCAATTCAAAAGGCTTTGTGCCGTTTCCGTTTTCATCGATGTGTGCGAAGAATGGACGGGTATAGGTCCCGTCATGTCTGCGGCTGCTGAACACCACCCATTTACCATTTGATGACCATGAGTGTTAACTCTCGGTGTCAGGCGAGTTGAGTTCCCGCATGGAGCGTGTCTCACCAGTCTTTAGGTCCATCATCCAGAGGTCGGCATCACGATGCCAAATGTGGAACACTCCGTACTTTCCCATTGCAAACATCAAATAACGCCCGTCTGGTGAGATGCGTGGTAGGGTAGCACTCATCTCCAACGTATCGGCTGCAAACACCAGTTCACGAGGGCCGAATGTCATGGTGGCAGAATCAAACGACTTGCGATAGATATTATAGAAGACTTTATTGGAGTGTCTGAGCAGATAGATACTTTGGTTGGTTGTGGTGTCTGGATATTCAAAATGTGCGCTGCAATAATAAACCGACTTGCCGTCTGGAGCCCAGAATGGGAAAACCTCGAACTCGTTGGGATCGTTCTCAATGTTTGTCACCTCGTTTTTCTCCACATCGTAGGCTATCAGGTCGCTTCCGATGTCATATACCTCAATCTTGTTGGGGTCGTTGACATGGAAATTCTGTCGCGTGAGGTTAGTAGAATAAACGATGAGCGGCAACTCTGGATGCCATGCTGGATAGACACCAGCCGAGAGGATGGAATCGTTGCGCATGTCGATCTTCCGGGTCTTGCCATCATAGGAAATGATGGTACCACCATGGTTCTGACGGGCATGGAACTGCATGCGCTCGGGGTTATACTGCTGATAGTTGTGACAGTTAATACATTGACCGTTGTTGTCCTCGGTGCAGAGCATGTTGTCGTAAATAACGCTCTCATCGTAGTTCTCCAGTCTGCGTTGGCTGATAGTAAGGTCTTCGTAGGCGACATACGAGGGATGGATGAGTCGGTAGCTGATATACGCATCAATGGAGTCGGTCGATACGTAGATACTAAAGGGTTTGAAGCGTGTCCATTGTCCATCTTTTGAGGCATAGGTCTCCACCTGTATGGCCTTGCCTTTGGCGGCAGCTGTAAGATGTTTCCAGTCGTCAATATCGGGCTGTGCCTTCTTGCCAGTGCAGATGATCTCCTCATCGGCGAAAGAATAGCGTACGGCGATTTCATCCGAGGAGCGATCGTCCATCTCGAAAGTGAGTGGCGCAATATTGACGGGAACGGTAACATCCACGTAGTCGGGGTAGATGTGTGGAAGTAGGTCCGTTTGACTGAATTCTGATGGCAACTGCTGGCTACAAGCGCATAGTAGCAGTGCAGAAGTGAAGAGCGATATCTTTTTCATGAGGCAATAATTCTAATGCAGATTTTTCAGAAAGTAATACTCATAATAATAAGTGTTCCCATAGAAGGGATAGAGGGCCGAGCGACCAATGTTTGCGGGTTGATTGTCGTATTTCTTAGCCTCTTTCATAAAGGCGTGATAGGTCTTTTTGACACTCTTGTCGAAAGGATACTTTTCGATGTTGGGCATATTAGCCATCTTTCCAAAAAGATAGGCTCCTTCCTGGAAAATACGAGGCATGGGATCGCCCTTCTTCAGCAGACGAGCATAATGGTTAATGCGCTTCCAGAATATCTGTGGATTCATCATCCAGAGTGCACCTACGACGGCTTGCTGTTGGAAAAATGGGTCATCTGAGTCCTGGCTCGCAAGTTGGGTCATCACGTATCTTTCCACATTGCCGCCGTCACCACCCAAAGCATTGCTGTAGTGCATCATATGGGTAATGAGACCTGTCTCACGAGCTTCGGCAATCTGTTTCGGATTGTCTACCAGCTGCTGCATGGCATCCGCCCACTTGTCTTGAAATGTGGTGTGGCGAAGAAGATCGAGTGTCTTCTGCGCAGCCTGTGTCTCACCACAGAGCAGAGAACAACGGGCCATGTACTCCAGCAACTCTACGCGCCAACCGTATTCTACGCCATCTTCCAGGCAGATGCGATGGCAATCATTGAGCAGCCCGTAGTGATAATATATCATTCGGCCAATGACGTGATATACCATATTCAAGGGTAGGACCGTGTTACTCTTGACAGAAGCCTTTGGGTAGTTATACATCTCGTCGAGTTGACGTCCTAACTTCATGAGGGCGAGGTTATGCATCATGACGATAACATGGGTGGGCTCTTCTATCTCTTCATCTTCGAGGAGCACGCCTTCCCAGTCGGTGTTTTCTATGCAGTGCTGCATGGCGAGTTCGTGATGGAAGTTGTCATCCTTATACCAGAAATGCCATACACTGGCTATTAGAACCACTGCCAAGATCACCTGTGGACTCCATCTGAAAAAAGTCTTTGATTTGATGGTCAGTGTCTTCTGGTATAATACAACCATCAACAGGAAGAAAATGCCCAACAGATAATAGGGTATGTAGTACTGAGGATATGATTCTTGGACAAGGAATGTCGGCAGAGCCGTAGTCCAGATGTCGTCATAGTTCGTCTGATAATATACATAGCGGTAACAGAATAGAGGCACGGCAATAATGCTGAGTAGGGCGATAATAGTCAAAATGGCGTTCTGACTGCGATTTTGGGAGAGTCGCCAAATCCAGATAGTCATCAGCATAACAGTGGCTAAAGCGTAGATGCCAAATAGCGGATATCCGATAGCTGAAGTCACCATCAAGAATAAACTGCGGAGCCACAACTTCTGAGGCAGTGTACGGAATGTCCACAACAGAGCAACACCTGCTGTAGTGCCGATAGTTGCTACATAAAAATATCCCCTTAGTTTCATGAAGTAATGCCAATAACCCAAATTCATATTGGCAACCAATAAGATGGCCACAGGTGTCAAAGCCAAGACTGTCCAACTGTCAGAGATGCGGAACGTACGTTTAGTAAGCCACATCAGCAATAACCACCATCCGCATAGCAGCAATACCCCCTGCCAGGGATGGAAGAAGAACTGGGTGAAGTAACAACTGACATAGGAAAGAAAACCTCCAGGCACCAGCATCTGATCACGGAAAAAGAGTGAGGTGTCGAGAAACAAGTTATACTGTTGAACCTTCCAAAGCAAATCAGATTCGAAACAGAGCAGTACAAAGGCAATGAGCATAAGGGCTCCCAGCCATGGTAAAATTGGTAATAATCGTTTCATTTAATGTTGATAAATTTGCTGCAAAGGTATATATTTTTCTGGAAATTGCTTGCTTTATCCGAAAAAACTTGCTAACTTTGCACAAAATTCTAACAAAACGAAACCACAGCTTATGAAGAAACTGTTATTGTGCGTGACCTGCCTATTTTGGGTAACGGTCAATGCCCAGAAACTGCCTGTATGGCAAGACCCCAATGTGAACCAGCAGAATCGTGAGGAACGTCGTGCCGACTTCTTCGCCTTTGAGAGTATGGAAAGTGCCAAGGGCGAAAAGAGTAGCTCGACTCGCTTTCTCTCAATGGAGGGCACCTGGAAGTTCAATTTCGTGAAAGATCATCAGAATGCGCCGAAGGACTTCTTTACGTTGAAGTACGATGATTCGAAGTGGGAAGATTTTCCTGTGCCAGGGCTTTTCGAGGTGAATGGCTATGGTGATATGATCTATAAGAATGTGGGCTATTCCTGGGGACCGACCTTCAAGTCGAATCCTCCCTATGTCAGTGAGACGAATAACTATACGGGCAGTTATCGCCGTACCTTCGACCTTCCTGCTGATTGGAAAGGTCAGGAGGTGTTCTTCCACGTGGGTTCGGCTACGAGTAACCTCTCCCTCTGGGTGAATGGCAAGTATGTAGGCTATTCGGAAGACTCGAAGATTGCTGCAGAATTCAACATTACGAAATACCTGAAGCCTGGTAAGAATCTCATAGCCATGCAGATTATGCGTTGGTGCGACGGCACTTATCTCGAGGATCAGGACTTCTGGCGCTTTACGGGTATCGCTCGCGAGGTGTATCTCTATGCCACGCCGAAGACGCATATCAAGGATATTTCCATTGATCAGGATTGGCAGGACGGCAAGGGACTCTTGAATGTCGATGTGAAGGTGGTTGGCGGCAAGGCTGACGTGGAAGCACAGTTGTTGGATGCCAACGGCCAGCAGGTGGCTGAAGGTTTGCAGGCTGTGGTGGAGAATGCGAAGGCATGGTCAGCAGAGGTGCCGAATCTTTATACCTTATTCATTACCTTGAAGAAGGACAATGAGATACTGGAGGTCGTGAAGAAAAAGGTTGGTTTCCGTCATATCGGGATTAAGGGCGGACAACTGCTTGTCAACGGACAGCCGATACTTATCAAGGGTGTCGATAGACATGAGTTGGATCCAGATGGCGGTTATGTGGTGCCTGTGTCGAGGATGATCCAAGACTTGAAGATTATGAAACAGTTGAATATCAACGCTGTACGCACCTGTCACTATCCTGACGATCCCCGTTGGTACGACCTCTGCGACGAGTATGGTATCTATCTGACGGCTGAGGCTAATGTGGAGAGTCACGGCATGGGTTATGGCGAGAGCACACTTGCCAAGCGTCAGGACTATGAGAAGGCCCATCTGGAGCGCAATCAGGCTAATGTCATCTCCTTCCGTAATCATCCCTCGATCATTGTCTGGAGTCTTGGTAATGAGGCTGGCTATGGACCTAACTTCGAGAAAGCATACGACTGGATCAAGGCATTCGATAAGATGCGTCCTGTGCAGTATGAGCAGGCTGGTCATGCTGGCAAGACAGATATCTTCTGTCCGATGTATATGGACTACTGGGATTGTGAGAAATATGTCAAGACAGATAATCCCCGTCCACTCATCGAGTGTGAGTATGCCCATGCCATGGGTAACTCCATCGGTGGTTTCAAGGAGTATTGGGACCTGATTCGCAAATATCCGAAGTTCCAGGGTGGACATATCTGGGACTTCGTGGATCAGGGTATGCGCGACAAGAGCAAGGTAACTGGCAAGGAGATCTTTACTTTTGGCGGTGACTATGGCCGTTATCCTGCCAGCGACTACAATTTCAACTGTAATGGTGTGATCGCTCCAGACCGTCGTCTGAATCCCCATGCCTACGAGGTGGGTTATTACTATCAGAGCGCTTGGATCACGGAGAAGAATCTGAAAGAAGGCGAATTTGAGATCTATAACGAGAACTTTTTCAAATCGCTCGATGATCTGGAGTTGGAGTGGTTCGTAGGCGGTTCGGCTGACCGTGGTGGGCATCATCATGCCGATGGTCGTCCAGCGGGTATGACATTCGGTCACGGCGGAAAGATCGACGTTAGCGGTATTGCTCCTCAGCAGCGCAAAGTGATCACCGACGAGGCCTTGAAGAAGACCTTGGAGAGGGTGCTCGGACATCATGGTGATCAGGAGATCTTCGTATGGTTCCAATTCAAGTCCAAGGAGGCTCAGCCACTTATCGACAAGGGACAGGTGCTAGCTCGTCAGCAGTTCATCGTGCAGCCCTACCAGTTCCCGGAAATCAAGGCCGTACAGGCTCAGGTGTCAAAGGAAGAGGTGGAGAGTTACGTGAAGTTCGAGGCTGCTGGTACGGCACTGACCATTGGTAAGTGGAGTGGTTGGATCGATTATATCGATGTCAACGGCGAACCGATGCTCGTAGATCGTCAGTCTGTGACGCCTGAGTTCTGGCGTGCCCCGACGGATAACGACTACGGTGCTTGGCTCCAGCAGCGTTTCGCTGCGTGGAAGCATCCACAGATGAAACTTACCAAGATGGAGGTGAAGGATAATGGTGCTGTGGCTACCTTCGATATGCCTGATGTGAAGGCTGTGCTTACCATGACCTATAGCCTCAATGAAAACGGTGAAATCATTGTCCGTGAACAACTTACTGCCGATACAGCATCCAAGGCTAAGCACATGTTCCGCTATGGCATGCAACTCCAGATGCCCCAGCAGTATAACACCGTGAAGTATTATGGCCGTGGACCAGTCGAGAACTATTCCGACCGTCACTCTTCTGAGTTCCTGGGTGTTTATGAGAACAAGGTGGCTGATGAGTATTTCCCCTATATCCGTCCGCAGGAGTCGGGTAACCATACGGATATCCGTTGGTTCCGTGTGCAGGATGCGAATGGCAAGGGCTTTGAGTTCTACAGCAATGCTCCGATGGAAGTCAGCGCCCTGAACTATCTCACAGAGGATCTTGACGACGGTCCTATCCGTGACCGTGCCGTTGGTCATCATAGCGGTGACCTCGTGGAGCGTCCCTTGACGCAGGTACACATCCAACAAAAGCAGATGGGTATGGGATGCATCAACTCTTGGGGCGCCTGGCCGTTACCTGATTATCAAGTGCCTCTGAAAGATTACGATTTCACCTTCGTGATTAAACCTTTGGGGGTTGACATTCGTCAAAAAGAGTGAAGGTAAATACATGATTTTTGAATTTTTTGCCAAAAAGTGTTGGTAATCAACTGATAAATTGGTAATTTTGCAGCCGAATTTGAAAAGAGATGAAAAAGATGAAGAATATGATGAAGAAAATGATATTTGTCGGCATGCTGTTGCTGACAGGCACGACTACGATGTGCGCTGAAGAGACGAATGTTACCAATGAGGTCGATACGGTCTATATCAAGTTGGACGCCAATCTGGAGCCCATCAACTACGTGAACAGCACTTTTGAGGAGTTGCAGGCTGCTGTAGGCGAACTGGAAACGATTCTGGAGACAGATGCCTTCCAACTCTATGCTTCAGGTGATTACACCTATAAGGTTGAGAATGGCTATGTGACTTCTATGGCTATTCAGATTGCAGACGACAATAATGATAAGGTCGTCTATAACCAGATCCTGAATGCCTTGGCTAAGAGTAATTCCATTAAGGATACCCATAACACTGGAGGTAATTACTACCTGTATGCTAACTTCCAGGTACAGTTTGACGATTTTGAGGGCTATGAGAAGTTGACCTTCTCCGTCATTCAGGATGATGCGTCCGAGTAAGGTCAGTATGAATAAAGAGTTTTTTCAGACGCTGAAATCCGCAGAAACAGAGGACTGGCTTGACTTTCACGTCATCCGTCCTTTCTGCTTCCAGTTGGCTCGTTTTTTCAACCGTTTCGACGTCCATCCGAACACCATTACCGTGGCCTCGATGTTTATTGGGGCTGCCAGTGCATGGTTCTTTGCCCAGGGTTGCTTCTACTATGGCGGCACCCTGGGTTTGGTCTATAATCTCATTGCCATCTTCCTGCTGATGTGGGCCGATTTCTTCGACTGCACAGATGGTCAGTTGGCACGACTCTCGGGTAAAAAGAGCCATGTAGGCCGTATCCTCGACGGTGTGGCAGGTTTCACTTGGTTTATCCCCATTTACCATGCCTTTGTGTGGCGCTTCTATCATCATCATGACTTGGAGTTCTCGTGGCTTGGTATCAGCGATACGCCAGAGAATGTATGGATTGCCACAGCTGTGGTTTACGCTTTAGGTCTTATCTCTGGTATTGCAGGACTGGCAGGCCAGCAGCGCTTGGCTGATTATTACATACAGGTTCATCTTTTCTTTCTGAAGGGTGAGAAGGGTAGTGAACTCGACAACTCAACCCGTCAGCGTGAGATTTACGAGCAGATGCCGAAAGATACACCTGCTTACGAGCGTTACTTCCAGAAGACCTATATCGACTATACCGTGAAGCAGGAGAAAGCCACACCTCAGTTCCAGCGACTGATGGCCAAGTTGCGCGAGAAGTTTGGTAGCGTAGATCAGATGCCCGAGGCTTTGCGCAACGAGTTCCACGATCACTCACTCTCACTGATGAAGTGGAACGGTCTGCTGACTTTCAACTTCCGTTCGTTCTGGATGTTCCTGTTCTGCCTGTTGGATATCCCCGTGATGAATTTTGTGTTCGAAATCATTGCCATGGGTCTGTTGACCAGCTTTGTGCGTCATCGTCACGAGACCTTCTCCAAGGCCATAGCAGATAAGATTTAAAAAGGCTATGAAGTGGACGAAGCAAAGATTGAATAATCTGTTCTTCCTCCTTGGCGTCGCCGCTGTGGTGGTGATGCTCTTTACGTTCGACGTCAGTTTCGTGGAACTCTGGCAGCACTTGTGCCATGCCGGCTACTGGCTCATACCCATCGTGGGTGTGTGGATATTAATCTATGGTATGAATGCTCTTTCCTGGCAGACTATCATCCGAAGCAAATGCAAGGAGGTAAAGGTCAGTTTCTGGCGCATCTACCGACTGACGATTACGGGCTATGCCCTGAACTATGCCACCCCCGTGGGCGGACTGGGTGGAGAGCCTTATCGCATCATGGAGTTGTCGAAGGACATAGGCAATCAGCGCGCCACCTCGTCAGTCATCCTTTATGCCATGATGCATTTCTTCGCCCACTTCTGGTACTGGTTCTCCAGCATTTTCATCTATCTGGCACTGGCAGCCGTAGGTGACTTGCCCATTAACACAGCCATCGGCATGTTGCTGGGCATTGTCATTGTGTTCTGCCTCATCGCTTTCTACATCTTCTCGAAAGGATATCGTCACGGTCTGGTGACAAAGGTCATTCGTTGGCTGGGCTATGTCCCAGGCCTCAGGAAGTGGAGTGTGCGATTCCAGGAGAACCATGCCGAGGCCCTGCATAATATTGACGAGCAGATCGCCGCCCTCTATGCCGAGGATAAGCGGGCCTTCTATCACAGTCTGTTGTTGGAGTATCTGTCACGCGTCGTTCAGAGCAGTGAGGTGATGTTCATGCTGTTGCTCTTCGGCATCGACTGTGGAGGCGGTTTCTCTGGACTGCTGATTACCTTCCTACATAGTTTTCTGATTGTCTCCTTCACGACGCTCTTTGCCAACCTCATCGGATTCCTGCCGATGCAGTTGGGTGTGCAGGAAGGTGGATTCGTGCTTTCTATTGCTGCCTTGGGACTATCAGCAGCCCTGGGCATCTTCGTAAGTATCATCTGCCGTGTGCGCGAGATTATCTGGATCCTGATAGGTATCCTTCTGATGAAAATATACAAGAATTAAAATATAACAACTATGGATAAAATCATGAATTATCTCGACAGAAATGAGTTTAACTTTGAACCGAGTCAGAAAGTGGTCGATGCAATCAAGAACTTTGATCCCAAAACCTTGTGTTTCTATACTCGTATCTATGATGAGGGTAAGAAAAGTGTCATCTCCGTCCGCGTGAGCGAGATTTACGGTGTACCTGAGGAGCAGGTGCTTCTGACCTACGGTGGTGAGGACATGCTGAAGAATGCCATCCACTATTTCCTGATGTTGGGTGATAATAAGAAGATTCTGATCCCCGAGTTCTCCTGGTGGTACTACAACCGTGTGGCCAGTGAGTGTGGCGGCACCTTCGAGATGTATCCCCTGCACGAGCAGGAAGACACCTTCGCCTACGACATCGACGAGGTGATCGAATACACCAACCGCGTGCATCCCCGTATGCTCCTGCTGGCATCGCCCAACAACCCCACGGGTAATGGTCTGACGCCTGAGGAGATCGGCCGTATCATGGAGAATATCCCTGAGGATACGATGGTGCTCATTGACGAGGCCTACGCCAGTTTTATCTCTACGGATACTGCCTACATTGCCCCGCTAGTGAACAAATACAGCAACCTGATCATCTCTCGTACGCTGTCGAAGTTCTACGGACTGCCCGGCCTGCGCTGTGGTTTCGGCTTCATCGGTAAGGGTCATGACCAGTTCCTGAGTTACGTCAACAAGTATCTGGGTTATAACCGCTTCTCAGAGGCTGTGGCTTTGGCTGCCCTCGAGAGCGACGAGCACTACCGTCACGTGGCCGATGATATGGAGTGGGGGCGCCAGTTGTATAAGAAGGAACTGGGCTCACTGCCTGGCTTCAAGGTGTATAAGTCGGTGGCCAACTTCATCCTTATCAAGTATCCCCTTGAGATCAAGGATGCCCTGATGGCTGCCCTGAAGATTCAGGACTACAAGATCAAGTTTATGAGCGACAAGGGTCTGGAGTCTTGTCTGCGCATCACGTTGGGTCGTAAGGAACAGACGCAGACCGTGGTTGATACTATCCTGAAGGTCTATAATAATAAATAGGATATGATAGGAGTCATTTTGGCAGCGGGTATGGCGAAACGTCTGCGCCCGCTGACGGATACCATGCCGAAGTGTCTGCTGAAGGTAGGTGGACGTACGCTGTTGGAGCGCACCGTTGAGGCCATGCGTCAGGCTGGCATCAGCGAGTTCGTGGTGGTGACGGGCTATCGTGGTGACATGATCCGCGATTTCCTGAGTGCTTACGACGAGTCGCTTAGTTTCACCTTCCTCCACAATGCCGACTACAAGCACAACAACAATATCTACTCGCTCTGGATGGCTGGTGAGGTGGTACGTGGCAAGGACTTCCTGTTGATGGATAGTGACATCTTCTGCGATCCTGCTGCTGTCGTCCGTATTGCGCAGGAACCGGAATCCGCCTTAGCCGTCAATCGTCACGAGTGTGGTGAGGAGGAGATGAAAGTTGTGGTTGATGCCGACATGCGTATCACTGAGATTAGCAAAACCTGTCGTCCTGAGGATGCGATGGGCGAGAGTGTGGGCATCGAGAAGATTACAGCCGACTACAGCGAGGCCCTCTACAAGGAACTTGACCAGATGATCCTACAGGAGAAACTCATAGATATCTTCTATGAGCGTGCCTTCGAACGCCTGATCCCCCAAGGACACACCTTCCGTGTTGTCGATACCAGCAGTTATTACTCCTACGAGATCGATACCCCCGAGGATTACGAGCACGTCAAGAACCAGGTTATGTTTTAAGCCAAAGACAACTATACGTCTACGCGCGCGTATGGATCGGTTCAATTCTCTCGAGAATTCATCCAAGCGGAGCCACTTATTTCATAATAAGGAGTCCTTTACGATCAAAAAGGACTCCTTAATTTTCCTAAAGGACTGCTTATTTCAGTAGAACTGATTATTTTATTCTTCAGCGGCGAGCCTCTGGAGTTCTTTCCAGTGTTCCATGGCAGCGGAATAGCCTGCCTGAATCATGCGGGCGGAGTTCTTGTTGCCAAATCTGGTGATGTCATAGTCGGGGAGTGACGGATGGATATAGATGTCGGCATCCTTGCGATTAGCACTGTATTTGTTGATGTCAGGACGGTTGGTTACCCATTTTAGGATGCCGTTAATACCCAAGAGATCCGCCAACCCAAAGAAATTGCCGACATCTATCTCCTGCTTGCGGGGTTGAGTATCGCCCTGTTGCAGGTCTATCGCGATCACGATGTCAGCACCCATCTGACGGCAGATATCCACAGGCAGATTGTTGAGCATGCCACCGTCAACGAGCAGCCAGTCGCCCCATTCCACAGGTTTGAAGACGCCTGGTATGGCCATTGATGCTCTGATGGCCTTATAGACAAGACCGTCGGAGATCACCACCTCCTCGGCCGTTCTGATATCTGCTGCAACACAACGGAAGGGGATGCGCAGGCTCTCAAAGTCGGTGCAGCCACGGACGGACACCATCGAGTCGATCACCTGTTCGATCCTGCCTCCGCGCATGATGCCAAAACCCCTGCGATTCTTATCAAGTATGGGGAATCCGAAGATATAGGTCACGCCGTCGATGTTCTGATAGGGCTCATTCATGAGCGAGGTTTTCCTGTCTGTCAGTAGCGAGAACCACTCCTGCGTCTGGAACAGCGTGTCGAGTTCTGAGGCGGAATAGCCTGCTGCATAGAGTCCGCCGACGACAGCACCTATCGAAGAGCCTGCAATACAGTCGATGTGGATGCCTGCCTCTTCGAGCACCTTCAGCACGCCCACCTCAGCGGCACCCTTGGCACCGCCGCCTCCGAGGGCCAGTCCGATCTTCGGCCGCCCTGCCATCGCTGGGATCATCAGGCTGGCTGCGATCAGTATTAGGAGTATTGTCTTCATCACGGCGGCAAAGATACGAAGAAAAACTGGAATAATTTGTTTTTTCGCTCAAATCTTTGTACCTTTGCAGCCGCTATTATATATAATAAGGTGATGAACGCTTTCAACAAAAAAAGAAGATGGCACTGCCTGTCTGGTCAGCAGCCCACGGAGATGGACAAGACCATCATGTATTGGGAGAACAAGGGAAAGTTGGTGCCTACGCGCGATCTGATCAAGACGCCAGACCAGATAGAGGGCATCCGCAGGGCGGGTGTCGTGAATACTGGTGTGCTCGATGCAGTGGCCGCAGCCATCCATGAGGGAATGAACACGCTTGAGATCGACCAGATATGCCGTCAGTATTGTGAGGAGCACAACGCTATCCCTGCCTGTCTGAACTATGGCGGTGACGAGGATACCCAGCCGTTCCCCATGAGCGTCTGCACGTCGATCAACGAGGTGGTGTGCCATGGTGTGCCCAAGGAGGAGGATGTGCTCGAAGAGGGTGACATCATCAATGTGGATTTCACCACGATCCTCGACGGCTACTATGCCGACGCCAGTCGTATGTTCATCATCGGCAAGACCACGCCTGAGAAGGAACAACTGGTGCGCGTGGCGAAGGAGTGTCTGGAGATCGGTATGGAGGCCGCCAAGCCCTACGGTTTTGTGGGTGATATCGGTCATGCCATCGAAAAGCATTGCAAGAAATACGGCTATGGCATCGTGCGCGATCTGGCTGGTCATGGGGTAGGGTGTCACTTCCATGAGGAGCCCGATGTGAACCACTACGGTCATCGTGGCACAGGTATGCTGCTCGTGCCTGGTATGGTGTTTACCATCGAGCCGATGATCAACATGGGTACGTGGAAAGTGTTCATCGATGCTGATGATCCGTACGGCTGGGAGGTAATCACGGAAGACGAGAAACCCAGTGCCCAGTGGGAGCATACGCTGCTGATGACGGAGCACGGTGTGGAGATTTTGACGTATTGAGATGAAGGATATATTTATATTAGGTATAGAGTCGAGTTGCGACGACACGTCTGCAGCCGTGCTGAAGAACGGTATCCTGCTGTCGAACGTGACGGCTTCGCAGGCTGTGCATGAGGCGTATGGTGGTGTGGTGCCTGAACTGGCCTCACGGGCGCATCAGCAGAATGTCGTCCCCGTCGTGGATCAGGCCATTAAGAAGGCTGGTATCACAAAGGAACAACTCTCTGCCATCGCCTTTACCAGAGGGCCTGGACTGATGGGATCGCTGCTCGTAGGCGTTAGTTTTGCGAAAGGTTTTGCACGTTCGCTGGGTATCCCCCTGATCGACGTGAACCACCTGCAAGGACATGTGATGGCGCATTTCATCAAGGAGGCGGAGGATGATACCAACCAACCGCCGCTGCCGTTCCTCTGCCTGTTGGTGAGTGGTGGTAACTCGCAGATCGTGAAGGTGAATGCCTACAATGATATGGAAGTGCTGGGACAGACCATCGACGATGCGGCTGGTGAGGCCATCGACAAGTGCTCGAAGGTGATGGGACTCGGCTATCCAGGTGGTCCTATCATTGACAGGTTGGCGCGTCAGGGTAATCCCAAAGCCTATACTTTTGCAGAGCCCAGCATTCCTGGGTTAGACTATAGTTTCTCAGGTCTGAAGACCTCGTTCCTCTATTCCATGCAGAAGTGGGTGGCAGAAGATCCTGACTTCATTGAGCATCACAAGGAGAATATTGCCGCCTCGTTGGAATGGACGATTGTGGATATCCTGATGAAGAAACTGAAGAAGGCCGTGAAGCAGACGGGCATCAAGCATGTGGCTGTGGCTGGTGGCGTGAGTGCCAACAACGGACTGCGTAACGCTTTCTACGATGCACAGAAGCGCTACGGTTGGACGATCTATATCCCGAAGTTCAGTTATACCACGGATAATGCGGCGATGATTGGCATCGTGGGTTATTACAAATATCTCGACAAGCAGTTCTGTAGCATCGACGCCCCCGCATTCTCGAAAGTAACATTCAAATGACTTTAAAACATAAAAAATTAAACATTAAATATGGATTTTGAAAGTAAGGTAATAAGTCGGGAAATCAGTGAGATTCTCTGGGAAACGGAGAAGACTGTCAGTACGGCAGAAAGTTGCACAGGCGGACGCATTGGTGAGGCGATTATCGCAGTACCTGGTGCATCGAAGTACTTCAAGGGTGGTATCATTTCGTATATTAATGAGATTAAGGAGAACCTGTTGGGCGTAGATCATCAGCTCTTGGAAGAAAAAACGGCTGTGTGTGAGGAGGTTGCCATCGCCATGGTGAAAGGTGCCTGCAAGGCGCTGAACACGGATTATGCCGTCTCGGCCACGGGATTCGCAGGGCCCACTGGAGGTACGAAGGAGATCCCTGTGGGCACCATCTGGTTGGCTGCTGGTAGTCCGGAACATGTGATGACTCTGAAAGTGGAGGAAGACCATGGACGCGACATCAATCTCGCCATCGCCACGAACAAGGCCATGGAACTGTTTTTGGCCTTCCTGAAGGAGGAAAATGCCCCTCGTCCTGTGCGTGAAGGTTAAAAAAGATTAATTCTTCGGTTTTCCGTTCTTGCAATGATTTGAATCTCAGGGAAAATGTGTACCTTTGCACCCTGTTTGGAATAAGTAAGTGTAAATCACAAGTAAAAAGTAGATAGAAATGTCTAAGATTTGTCAAATTACAGGAAAGAAGGCACAGATCGGTTGCAATGTGTCTCACTCAAAGCACCGCACGAAGAGAAGCTTTGACGTCAACCTTTTCAGCAAGAAGTTCTACTATGTAGAAGAGGGTTGCTGGATTCAGCTGAAGATCAGCGCTGCTGGCCTTCGCATGATTAATAAAGTAGGTCTTGACGCTGCCCTGAAGCAGGCTGTTGCCAAGGGCTTCGTTGATTGGAAGGACATTAAAGTGATAGGAGATTAATAACGATGGCAAGCAAGAAAGCAAAGGGTAATCGCGTGCAGGTGATCCTGGAGTGCACTGAGCATAAGAACAGTGGTATGCCCGGAACCAGCCGTTATGTGACTACGAAGAACCGCAAGAATACGCCCGAGCGTATGGAGCTGATGAAGTATAACCCCATCCTGAAGAAGATGACTCTTCACAAGGAGATTAAATAATTCGACTGAAGTATGGCAAAGAAAACCGTTGCTACCCTCCATGAAGGCTCAAAGGATGGTCGCGCTTATACAAAGGTAATCAAGATGGTGAAGAGCCCCAAGACGGGTGCTTACATCTTCGATGAGCAGATGGTTCCCAACGAGGACGTTCAGAAATTCTTCAAGAATTAATAAGTATTCTTAGATAAAAATGAGAGGCTGCAAGTAATTTGCAGCCTCTTTTTTTGTAGATTTCATCGAAAAATATTACCTTTGCAGTCGTAATATATTGCAATATGGGAATATTTGGATTTTTCAATAAAGAAAAGAAGGAAACACTCGACAAAGGACTGGAAAAGACCAAGACGAGTGTGTTCGACAAACTGACGCGTGCCGTAGCGGGTAAGTCGAAGGTTGACGACGATGTGTTGGACAATCTGGAGGAAGTGCTGATCACCAGTGATGTTGGTGTGGATACAACGCTGAAGATCATCGAACGGATCGAGGAGCGCGTGGCGCGTGATAAGTATGTCGGCACGTCGGAACTCAATGCTATCCTGCGTGACGAGATCGCTGAACTGTTGGCGGAGAATAATACGGAAGACAATGACAACTGGGATCTGCCAGGCGACCATAAACCCTATGTTATCTTGGTGGTAGGTGTGAACGGTGTGGGTAAGACCACGACTATCGGTAAATTGGCCTGGCAGTTTAAGCAGGCTGGCAAGAAGGTTTATCTGGGTGCTGCCGATACGTTCCGTGCCGCTGCCGTGGAGCAACTTAGTATCTGGGGTGAGCGGGTTGGTGTGCCTGTGGTGAAACAGCAGATGGGCAGCGATCCCGCCAGTGTGGCTTTCGATACCCTCTCCAGTGCCAAGGCCAACGGGGCTGATGTCGTACTGATCGATACGGCTGGTCGTCTGCATAACAAGGTCGGCTTGATGAACGAGCTGAAGAAGATCAAGGACGTGATGAAGAAGGTGTTGCCTGAGGCTCCTGACGAGGTGATGCTCGTGCTCGACGGCTCCACAGGACAGAACGCCTTTGAACAGGCCAAGCAGTTTGCGGCCGTCACGCAGATCACATCACTGGCCATTACGAAACTCGACGGTACGGCCAAGGGTGGTGTAGTGATCGGTATCTCCGACCAGTTGAAAGTTCCTGTGAAGTATATCGGACTGGGTGAGGGGATGCAGGATCTGCAACTCTTCAATAAGCGACAGTTCGTGGATTCGCTGTTTAATATAGAACGTTGAACATTAAAGATTAAACATTAAATTGAAGACCATAGACATCATATCGCTCGGATGCTCGAAGAATCTCGTTGACAGTGAGGTTCTGATGGGACTGATGGAGGCCAATGGCTATCAGGTTACGCATGATAGCGAGGATCCTCAGGGCGAGATCGTGGTCGTCAATACCTGTGGCTTCATCGCTGACGCCAAGGAGGAAAGTATCAATACGATTTTGGAGTTTGCCCAGGCCAAGACGGAGGGTAGGATTAAGAAACTCTTCGTCATGGGTTGCCTGTCAGAGCGTTATCTGGCAGAATTGGAAGCAGAGATTCCAGAAGTCGATGGTTGGTATGGGAAGTTCAACTATAAGCAGTTGTTGAAGGATCTCGAAGGAGAACAGTTTGAGGCCTGTGAGGGGAAGCGTCATGTCACGACGCCCCGCCACTATGCCTATGTCAAGATCAGTGAGGGGTGTGACCGTCATTGTGCCTATTGTGCCATCCCGTTGATTACGGGCCGTCACCAGAGTCGTCCGATGCAGGAGATTTTTGACGAGGTACGTCAGTTGGTGGCAGACGGTACGAAGGAGTTTAATGTGATTGCCCAGGAACTGACCTATTACGGTATAGACATCGACGGCAAACAGCATATAGCCGAACTTATCGAGCGGATGGCCGATATCCCTGGGGTGGAGTGGATCCGTCTGCACTATGCTTATCCGACACACTTCCCATGGGATCTGTTGCGTGTGATGCGGGAGAAGAAGAATGTCTGTAAGTATCTGGACATCGCCCTGCAGCATATATCCGACAATATGTTGTCGAGGATGCAGCGCCATGTGACAAAGGCGGAGACCTACGAACTGGTAGAGCGCCTGCGTCGGGAAGTGCCTGGTATCCATCTCCGTACGACACTGATGGTGGGTTTCCCGGGAGAGACGGAGGAGGACTTCGAAGAACTGAAGGAATTTGTGAAGTGGGCCCGTTTCGAAAGGATGGGGGCTTTTGCCTATTCCGAGGAAGAGGGTACCTATTCAGAACAACATTATGAAGATGATGTGCCAGAAGACGTGAAGCAACGTCGTCTGGATAAGATTATGCGCATCCAACAGAATATCAGTGCAGAACTGGAAGCGGAGAAAGTCGGTAAGACCCTCAAAGTCGTGATCGACAGACGGGAGGGGGACTACTACATAGGGCGGTCGGAATACTGTTCTCCGGAGGTGGATCCTGAGGTGTTGGTTCCTGTTTCGGAACGCAACTTGGCTATTGGCGCATTTTATGACGTGCTGATCAAGGACTCGGAAGAGTTCGATTTATACGGTTCAACAATCAATGATATAATATGACGAACAAAGACTTTATTTCAGAATTAGCGCAGCAGACGGGTTATTCGCCCGAGGATACGCAAAAGATGGTGAATTCTATTGTTGAGGCGATGGGAGATCATTTTCAGGAAGACGGTTCTGTACTCGTACCGACTTTCGGAACTTTTGAAGTCAAGAAGAAACTGGAGCGGATCATGGTGAATCCTTCCACGGGACAGCGAATGCTGGTTCCACCTAAATTGGTGTTGAACTTCAAACCAAACGCCAACTGGAAAGAGCGTGTAAAGAATGGAGGGAATGAATAATGGCTAAGATAACGATTCAAGATATTTCCAAGGTGCTCATAGAGCGCAATGGGCTGAACAAGAAAATAGCAGCAGCCTTTGTCAATGCTATGTTTGATGTTATCCAACAGGCATTGGAGCGTGACAGAATCGTGAAGGTCAAGGGCCTGGGTACGTTCAAGATCATTGACGTGGATGACCGTGAGAGTGTGAATGTCAATACGGGCGAACGGGTGCTCATTGAGGGTCATGACAAGATTACCTTCATACCTGACGCTTTGATGAAGGAACTGGTTAACAAGCCCTTCTCTCAGTTTGAGACAGTCGTACTGAAGGATGGCGTGGATTTTGACTCTATCGAGACACCTCAGGATCAAGAAATGTCGGATGATAACGCCGAATCATCGGCACCTTTGGTGGAATTCGGAGATAGTATCAATATCAAACCTGTGATCTTAGGTATCATTAAGGACCAACCTGAGGAGAAACCAGTTGAGGAGCCTGTCGAGAAACCTGCCCCTGAGCCGTTGCCTGAGCCGTTGCCTGAACCCGTCGAGGAACCTGTGGCTGAGGAACCCGTTAAAGAACCTGTGGTTGAAGAGCCTGTTGTCGAAGATCCTGTGGCAGAGGTACCTGTCGAGGATATGCCAGTTGAGGATAAACCTGCCGAAGAAGGTACTTCCGTCGAAGAGGATGTTTCCGTTGAAGAGGAGACCCCTGTTGAAGAAGACACGTCCGAAGGAGAGTCGTTCTATTGGGAGGAAGAAGAATCCTCTTATAAGAAGTGGTTGATAGCTCTGATTGCTGGTTTAGTGGGACTTATTGGCGGCTATCTTCTGGGCAGCTATTACCCGTTATCAAATTTATTCTCACATGAGAAGGTGAAAATTGAGAAACCAGTTGTGGCTCCAGAATTGTCTGATACCCTTGAAGATGTGTTGGAACCTGTGGATACCACTACAGCGTTTGTTACCTCAGAAGTTCCTAATGCAGAGCCTTCCAAGCCCGTAGAGGTTAAACAGATTCCACAACAAGATGACGATACTGATAAATATGCGGCTATGGATGTTCGGGTACGTACAGGCGCATACAAGATAGTGGGTACAGACCATATCGTCAAGGTTAAGGAAGGCGACAATCTTGTTAAGATCGCTCGTCACGTCTTAGGTCCTGATATGGAGTGCTATCTGGAAGTATATAATGGTCTTAAAGCCTCTTCGGAACTGAAGGTAGGACAGGAAATCAAGATCCCGAAACTGCAGTTGAAGAAGAAAAAGAAGCCCCAGACTGTGAATGAATAGGGAAAGAATGAAAAAGTTTCTTAAAACTTAGGTTTTGGGAAACTTTTTTAATATAATTTAGACAGGTAAATGCGTGGATAATCCTATTTATTCACTACTTTTGCGGACAAATTGAGAAAACTAAAAAAGAGAAAATATTATGGCAGAAGCTATTGACATCCGTGAGTTGAATATCCGGATAGAACAACAAAGTGCATTCGTGACAAATCTGGTGACTGGTATGGACCGTGTCATCGTGGGACAAAAGCATCTCGTCGATTCACTCTTGATAGGATTGCTGAGTGACGGACATATCCTGTTGGAAGGTGTTCCTGGTCTTGCCAAGACTTTAGCCATCAAGACCCTTTCGCAACTGATCGACTCTGACTACAGCCGTATCCAGTTTACGCCAGACCTGCTTCCTGCCGATGTTATCGGTACGATGATCTATTCGCAGAAGGATGAGAAGTTCCAGGTAAAGAAAGGTCCGGTCTTTGCTAACTTCGTGTTGGCAGATGAAATCAACCGTGCCCCAGCAAAAGTACAGAGTGCTTTGCTGGAGGCTATGCAGGAGAAGCAGGTGACGATTGGCAGTAGCACGTTCCAACTCCCCAATCCTTTCCTCGTGATGGCGACACAGAACCCCATCGAGCAGGAGGGTACCTACCCATTGCCTGAGGCTCAGGTCGATCGTTTCATGCTGAAAGTGGTGATCGACTATCCCTCTTTGGATGAGGAGAAGAAGATTATTCGGGAGAATATCGCTGGAGAGATGCCTACAGTGACACCAGTGACGACAGCAGAAGAGATTCTGAAGGCTCGTAGCGTGGTGCGCGAGGTCTATATAGATGAGAAGATCGAGCAGTATATTGCCGATATCGTGTTTGCCACCCGTTATCCTGACCGTTATGGCTTGAAGGACCTAAAGGATATGATCTCCTTCGGTGGTTCACCCCGTGCCAGCATTAATCTGGCCAAGGCTGCCCGTGCTTACGCTTTCATCAAGCGTCGCGGTTATGTGGTACCTGAGGATGTGCGTGCTGTGGCTCATGATGTGCTGCGTCATCGTATCGGTCTGACCTACGAGGCTGAGGCCAGCAATATCACCAGTGAGGAAATCGTTTCAAAGATTATCAATAAGGTAGAAGTGCCTTAAACATTGAAAATTGAACATTGAAGATGGAAACATCTGAGATCATCAAGAAAGTCCGTAAGATCGAGATCAAGACCCGTGGCTTGAGCTCGAACATCTTCGCAGGCCAGTACCATTCCGCTTTCAAGGGTAGGGGTATGGCCTTCAGTGAGGTGCGCGAGTATCAGTTCGGTGATGATGTCCGTGATATTGACTGGAATGTGACGGCCCGTTTCCACCGTCCTTACGTCAAGGTGTTTGAAGAGGAACGAGAACTGACGGTGATGCTGCTGATTGACGTCAGTGGCTCGTTGGACTTTGGTACTCAGAAACAGATGAAGCGCGATATGGTGACGGAGATCGCCGCTACCATCGCCTTCAGTGCCATCCAGAACAACGATAAGATCGGTGTGGTGTTCTTCTCTGACAAGATCGAGAAATACATCCCGCCAAAGAAAGGCCGAAAGCATATCCTCTATATTATCCGTGAGATGCTTGACTTCCAACCGGAATCAAAACGGACGGACGTGAAGCAGGCGGTGGAGTTCTTGTCGAGCGTACAGAAACGTCGTACGACAGCCTTTATCCTTAGCGACTTCTATGTCCGCAATGATTTCCAGCAGTCGTTGCAGATCTGTAACAGGAAGCACGACGTAGTGGCTATCCAGGTCTATGACCAGCGTGCAAAGGAACTGCCTGATGTGGGGCTGATGAAAGTCGTTGACGCGGAGACGGGCTTCGAACAGTATGTGGATACTGGCTCCAAGCGTCTGCGTCAGGCCTACCATAGATATTGGATGAACCGTCAGGCTGAACTGATGGATACTTTCAATAAGAGTAATGTGGATAATGTGAGCATTGCCACTAACGAGGATTTCGTGAAGTCCTTGATGATGCTGTTTAAACAAAGAAGTTAATGAAAAAGTGTTTATTCCTTATAGCATTGATCATCAGCGTTTTGTCTGTTAATGCGCAAGTATCTGTAGAGACAGAGATTGACTCTATCCAGATCTTTGTTGGACAACAGGCTCATGTGACGCTGACTGCTCATGCTAAGGAAAATGCAAAGATAGAGTTCCCACAGTTCAAGCCTACAGAGTATATCACCCCTGGTGTGGAAGTACTGGCTAGACGCGAATTGGATACGAAGCAGCAGGACAATGGCTTTGTAGCCAGATCGATGGTCTATACCCTGACATCCTTCGACGACACCCTATATTATCTCCCGCCCATGACGGTGAAGATAGATGGTAAGGCCTATAAAAGTAAGAGTCTGGCCCTGAAGGTACTGACTATAGAGGTTGATACCACCAATGTGGAACAGTTCTTCGGACCAAAAGACGTGCAGGACAACCCCTTCCAGTGGAGTGACTGGAGTCTGTCGTTTTGGTTGAGTGTTATGCTGTTGGTGTTGCTGGCGCTCTGTTACTACCTCTATCTGCGCTTGCGTGACAACAAACCTATTATTAGTCGTATCCGCATTGTGAAGCGCCTGCTGCCCCACCAGAAGGCTATGAAGGAGATTGAACAGATCAAGGCCGACAAGATGGTGGCTTCAGAGAACTCAAAGGAATACTACACCAAACTGACAGATACGCTCCGTAAGTATATCGAGGAGCGTTATGGCTTCAACGCCATGGAGATGACCAGTAGTGAGATTATTGAGAAACTGATGGCAGTACAGGACGAGAAGGCTCTGTCGGAGTTACGCCACCTGTTCCTGACGGCCGATCTGGTGAAGTTTGCCAAATATTCGACGTTGATTAACGAGAATGATCAGAACCTCGTCAATGCTATCGCGTTCATTGACCAGACGAAACAGGAAAATGTCCCTGTGGAGGAGGTGGTGAAGCCACAACTCTCAGAAGAGGACCAGCGTTCGCAAAAGGCACGGCGTGCCCTGAAAATTGCAATCACCACTGTCTCCATAGTGTGTGTACTGCTCTTTGCCTACGTGCTGTTTACGCTCTATCAGTTGTTATATTAAAAGGAAACCCATGGAATTTGCCAATAGAGAATATCTGCTTTTGCTCCTGCTTCTCATACCATATATCATTTGGTATGTGATGTATAGGAAGAAGACTGAGCCGACGATGCGGATGAGCGACACCTTTGCCTTCCGCTATGCGCCGAAGAGTTGGAAGGTGGTACTTATGCCGCTGTCCATGTTCCTCAGGATACTGGCCTTTGTGATGATCGTGCTGGTGCTGGCCCGTCCTCAGACGCAGAATTCCTGGAAGAGTGAGACGGTGGAGGGTATCGATATTATGCTGGTGATGGATGTATCTACCAGTATGTTGGCTGAGGATTTGAAGCCCAATCGTATTGAGGCAGCCAAACAGGTGGCGTCGGAGTTTGTCGTCGGACGTCCCAATGACAATATCGGTCTGACAATCTTTGCCGGAGAGTCGTTCACCCAGTGCCCGATGACGACGGATCATACCTCTCTGCTGAATCTGCTCCAGAATGTGCGCACAGATATTGCCGCTCGTGGACTGATTGAAGACGGTACGGCCATCGGTATGGGACTGGCGAATGCTGTTTCGCGTCTGAAAGAGTCTAAAGCAAAGAGTAAGGTGGTAATCCTGTTGACTGACGGTAGCAATAACCGTGGTGACATCTCACCGATGACGGCGGCAGAGATTGCCAAGAGTCTTGGTATCCGTGTCTATACCATCGGTGTGGGAACGAACAATGTGGCACCTTACCCAATGCCTGTGGCCGGAGGAGTACAGTATGTGAATATCCCTGTAGAGATCGACACGAAGACACTCGGTGAGATTGCTGTTGCTACAGAGGGAGATTTTTATCGGGCAACGAATACGAAAGAATTGCGTAACATCTATAAAGAAATCGACAAACTGGAGAAGAGCAAGTTGAACGTGAAAAAGTTCAGCAAGAAGTATGAGGCCTACCAGCCTTTTGCCCTGGCTGCTGTCATCGCCCTACTGTTAGAGATACTGTTGCGTGTAACCATATTCAGGAGGATACCGTAAAAAGGTAAAAAAGTAAAAATGTAAAATGTTTAGATTTGAAGATCCCATATATCTCTACTTGTTGGTGCTGATTCCGATATTGGCACTCATCAGGTTCATCTCGTACAGGAACCAGAAGAAACGGCTCCGTAAGTTCGGCGAGCCAGTATTACTGAAAGAACTGATGCCCGATGTTTCGCGTTTCCGTCCTTCTGCGAAGTTCTGGATTCTGCAAGGCGCACTGGCCCTACTTATCATCATGCTGGCCCGTCCGCAGTTAGGTACGAAGATCAGTCATGAGAAACGGGTGGGAATCGAGACCATCATCGCTATGGATATTAGTAACTCTATGCGGGCAGAGGATATCGTCCCCAGCCGTTTAGACCGTAGTAAGATGATGGTAGAGAATCTCGTCGATCATTTCTCCAACGATAAGATTGGATTGATCGTCTTTGCGGGTGATGCCTTTGTTCAGCTTCCTATTACGAGCGATCATGTCTCTGCCAAGATGTTTCTGTCAAGCATCGATCCTTCGATGATTGCTACTCAGGGAACGGATCTCGCCAGGGCTATCGATATGGCTACCCATAGTTTTACACAGGAAGAGGGTATCGGTAAGGCTATTGTGGTGATCACTGATGGTGAGGATCATGAGGGTGGGGCTGTGGAGTCTGCAAAGGCTGCCAAGGATAACGGGATGCGTGTCTATGTCCTTGGTGTTGGCTCTGTCAACGGTGCGCCGGTCCCCATTCCTGGCACGGGTGACTATATGAAAGATCAGGCAGGCAATACTGTCATGTCGGCCTTGAATGAGGATATGTGTAAACAGGTGGCTCAGGCTGGTGGCGGTGCCTATATCCATGTGGAAAATAACAGTGCAGCTCAGGATCAACTTGACAATGAACTGGATAAGTTGGCCAAAAAGGAAACAACTGCGACAATGTATAGCGAGTTTGACGAACAGTTCCAGGCTTTCGGTGTCCTGGCTTTACTGTTGTTAATCCTTGAGATATGTATTTTCGACCGCAAGAATCCGCTACTGAAACATCTCTCGCTCTTCGGCAATAAGAAGAAGGTGGCAACGATGCTGCTTCTATTGGTGACTATGACGGCTGTCGCCCAGACGGATCGTCAGTATATCCGTCAGGGAAACAAACAGTTCCATCGTGGTGATTATCCTGGGGCAGAAGTCTCATTCCGTAAGGCTGTAGAGAAGAACCCTAAGAATCCGCAGGCAGCCTTCAATCTGGGTAATGCTCTGATGGCACAGAAGAAGGACTCCGCTGCTGTAGAGCAGTTTGAGAATGCAGCACGTCTGGAGACGAATCCACTACGCAAATCCCAGTCTTATCATAATATGGGTGTAATATGTCAGACGCATAAGATGTATGGTGAAGCTATCGAGGCGTATAAGAACGCCCTTCGTCTGAATCCAGATGATGATGAGACGCGCTACAATTTGGTGCTCTGCAAGCATCAGAAACAAAAACAGGATCAGAACAGACAGAATCAGGATCAGCAGAACAACGACGACAAGAAGAAAGACGAAAAAAAGGATCAGCAGAAGCCTGAGGAGAAAAAGGATCAGCAAGATCAGAAACAGCAGGAACAGCCCCAGCCCCAGATGAGTAAGGAGAATGCAGAGCAGTTGCTGAATGCGGCGATCCAGAATGAGAAACAGACGCAGGACAAAATGAAGAAAGCACAACAACAGCCCCAGCGTCATAACCTTCAGAAGAATTGGTAGAAATGAAACGACTAACGACGATATTAGGTTTGATAATTACCGTTACGACGGCCATGGCACAGACACTGACAGGTGTCGCTCCCTCGCATGTAGCTGCGGGTGAACAGTTCCGTCTGACCTATACTGTTAATACGCAGGATGTCAGTGATTTCCGTGCAGGTGACATCCCTGATGGTCTGGAAGTATTGATAGGCCCTAATCGCTCCATGCAGTCGAGCTATCAGATGATCAATGGTCATACCAGTTCATCTTCTTCCATTACCTATACTTACATCGTTAGGGCGTCTAAGAACGGAACCTTCAGCATTCCTCCTGCCCATGCTGTTGTTGGTGGTAAGAGTATCGCCTCTAACACCCTGACTATCAAGGTGAGCAGTTCTGCTCCGTCAAATTCCGGTGGTTCCAGCCGTCAACGGTCCAATGATGATGGTGAGATTAGAGACGTAGGTAGCCAGATCTCCGGTTCGGATCTCTTTATCAAAGTGAGTGCCAATAAGAAACGTGTGCATGAGCAGGAGCCTATCCTGCTGACCTATAAGGTCTATACGCTGGTAGGATTGACGAGTCTGCGTGGTGATATGCCTGACCTGAAGAGTTTCTATACCCAGGAAGTGGATCTGCCACAGCAGAAGAGTTTCTCCATAGAGACCTTTAACGGTCGTCCTTATAAGACTACTACATGGAGTCAGTATGTGATGTTCCCTCAGATGACGGGCAAGTTGGAGATTCCAAGTATTACGTTTGAAGGTATTGTAGTACAGCAGAACCGTAATATCGATCCTTTTGAGGCTTTCTTCAATGGTGGTTCCGGCTATGTTGAGGTGAAAAAGAAGATCCAGGCACCAGGCATAGAGATACAGGTGGATCCGCTGCCAGAGCGCCCGGCCAACTTCTCCGGTGGTGTTGGAAAGTTTAATATCTCTGCCCAACTTGACAAGACGGAGGTGAAGGCCAATGATCCGGTTTCTATGCGTATTATTGTCAGTGGTATGGGCAACCTGAAACTGATTAAGCAGCCTGTGGTGAACTTCCCCAAAGACTTTGATAAGTACGAGCCAAAGATCACGGACAAGACGAAGTTGACCTCCAACGGTATTGAAGGTTCGATGATCTATGATATCCTTGTGGTACCGCGTCATCAGGGTAAGTATGAGATTCCGCCTGTAGAGTTTACTTATTTCGATACATCAGTAAATGCCTATAAGACCATTAAGAGTGATTCGTTTGTGCTCGACGTGGCTAAGGGGTCTGGAACAGGAGCCGTGAACGACTTCTCTGGTCAGACAGACTTGCAGGAGTTAACAAAGGATATCCGTTATATCAAGACAGGAGAAACCCGTCAGCATTCACTCGACGATTTCTTCTTTGGTTCTACGGGGTATTGGATCTCGATAGGCGTATTAGCTCTGATATTTGTATCCTTGTTTGTTGTCTTCCGCCAGCGGGCCATCGATAATGCCAATGTCACTAAGATGCGTGGTAAGAAGGCCAACAAGGTTGCTACGAAGCGACTGAAGAAGGCGGCACGGTTGATGGCCGATAACAAACCGAGTGAGTTCTATGATGAGGTGCTTCGTGCACTGTGGGGTTATGTCGGTGACAAGTTGAATATCCCTGTAGAACAACTCTCTCATGATAATATCAGCCAGCGCCTTTCGGAACGTAGCGTTGGTGAAGAGACTGTTAGCCAGTTTATTGGTGCTCTTGACGAATGTGAGTTTGAACGTTATGCACCAGGTGATCCTAAGGGTAATATGAATAAGGTATATGATAAGGCCATCAATGCCATTGAGAAGATAGAAGCCACGATGAAGAAATCAAAGAAATCAGGAAATATGGCGACAAAGATGGTATTGATGTTGGCTATTTGTTTCACTTCTGTGACTACTTCGCTTGCCGTCACCAAGGTGGAGGCTGACAGTGCTTATGCCCGTGGGGAGTATCAGCAGGCCATCAAGGATTATGAGGCTCTTTTGAAGCAAGGGGCCTCTGCTGATCTATACTATAATCTGGGTAATGCCTATTACCGTACGGAGAATATCACATGTGCTGTACTCAACTACGAGCGTGCCCTGCTGCTTTCGCCAGGCGACCGTGATATTCGTTTCAATCTTCAGATTGCGCAGTCGAAGACCATCGATAAGATTGTGCCAGAGTCGGAGATGTTCTTCTTTACGTGGTACAGGTCACTTGTGAACCTGATGAGTGTCGATGGTTGGGCACGAACATCGCTGGTTTCTTTGGCTTTGGTTATCATACTTCTACTTGTCTATCTCTTTTCCGATCGTATATGGCTTCGGAAGATTGGCTTTTTCGGTGGTTTCGTATTGCTTGTGCTCTTTATATTGAGCAATGTCTTTGCCTGGCAGCAGAAACAGAACTTCCTCTATCGTAAAGGGGCAATAGTAATTGCTCCATCGGTAACGGTAAAGAGTACACCGGCCAGCAATGGTACGGATCTGTTTGTTCTTCATGAAGGTACCAAGGTCACGATTACTGACGGTTCGATGAAAGGTTGGAAAGAGATCCGGATTGCTGATGGTAAGGAAGGTTGGCTTGAGAGTAAACAATTAGAGGAAATATGATGGGAGGATTTCTGGATATATTGATGGACGCTCAGAGTATTCTGCCAGTATTGGAGTCGTTTGACAGGGATGCCCTGTTGATGGTCAATGGCAGTGATTCCCTGTATCTTGACCGTGTGGCCCGTGTGCTGACAACTGCGCTCACATGGCTTCCGCTTTATATCAGCCTCTTCATAATCGTGTTGCGGAATAATGATAGTTTCCGTAAGGTGTTGATGATCATTGTAGCAGCGGGATTGTGTGTGCTTTTAGCGGGTACTGTGGATGATATGATCGTCAAACCGACAGTGGCAAGATGGCGTCCTACCCATGATCCTGTTATTGGTGCCATGGTGGATGTCGTCGATGGCTATAGGGGAGGTAAGTATGGTTTCTTCTCTGCACATGCCTCTAATACGTTTAGTATTGCCATTTTCTTTTGTTGGCTTGTGAGAAGTCGCCTTCTTTCTGTGGCTATGATTATCTGGTCATTGACGAACTGTTGGACTCGTCTCTATCTGGGTGTTCATTTCCCGGGTGACATTCTCGTAGGACTGACTTGGGGCTTTATTGTCGGTTCAAGTGTCTATTACCTGTTTTATAGATTAGCAAGGAACATGAACTCAGGTCGGCGACTGATTTCCTCGCAATATACCGTTACAGGTTACCAACGTTCTGATTGCAACATACCTGTTACCGTGCTGTCTTTCACTTTAGTCTTTGCTCTGATAAAATCTTGTATTCTATGATTGATCCTAAGAATATCAGTATCAGTGAATACAATTATCCGCTACCCGACGAGCGCATAGCTAAGTTTCCCGTCGAGAAACGTGATCATTCCAAACTGTTGATCTACAATAAAGGTGAGGTAGGAGAGGATATGTTCTACCATCTGCCTAAGTATTTGCCTGCGGGTGCTTTGATGGTGTTCAACAATACGAAGGTGATTCAGGCACGAATGCATTATCGCAAAAGCACGGGAGCACTTATTGAAGTTTTTTTGCTGGAACCTGCTGATCCAACGGACTACGAGTTGATGTTCCAGACCACAGACCGTTGTTCATGGTATTGTCTGGTGGGTAACCTGAAGAAATGGAAGGATGGTTTGTTGACCCGTGAGATTGATGTCAGGGGACAGCATGTCTGTGTCACTGCCACGCGTGGTTCAGTTCATGGTACGAGTCAGACTGTTACTTTTGAGTGGGATGGTGACCATATCTCCTTTGCAGAGATCATCGACGCTATGGGTGAACTGCCAATTCCTCCTTATCTCAACCGTGAGACTCAGGAGAGTGATAAGACTACCTATCAGACGGTCTATTCGAAGATCAAGGGTAGTGTGGCGGCTCCGACAGCAGGACTGCATTTCACTCCGGAAGTCTTGGCAAGTCTTGATGCCCATGGTATTGAGCGCGAAGAACTGACACTTCATGTAGGAGCAGGAACTTTCAAGCCTGTGAAAAGTGAAAGAATAGAAGGTCACGAGATGCATACTGAGTTTATCAGTGTACGACGGGATACCATTCAGAAACTGATTAATCATCAAGGCTGTGCCATCGCCGTTGGTACTACCAGTGTCCGCACCCTTGAGAGCCTCTATTATATGGGACTCAAAGTGATGCATCATCCAAATCTCACGGAAGCCCAACTCCACGTTGCGCAATGGGAACCTTACGAAGAAGTGGAGCGCGATGAAGTGAAAAGTGAAGAAGCCTTGCTGGCCTTAGCTGATTGGATGGATGCACATCACCTTGAAGTGCTTCACTCAAGCACCCAGATTATTATCGCTCCTGGCTATGATTACAAAATCGTCAAGATGTTGGTTACTAACTTCCACCAACCACAATCGACGCTTCTGTTATTGGTGAGCGCTTTCGTTAAAGGTGATTGGCATAAGATTTATGATTACGCCCTTGCGCATGATTTCCGTTTCCTTAGTTATGGAGATTCTTCGCTCCTGATTCCTTAAATATAATAAAGCGGGTGAGACTTTTCTCACCCGCTTTCTATTTACTGATGCTGGTCGCGGAGCAGATCGTTGACCGTCTTCACAGGATTAAAGGTGCCGAGTGGCACTTCCACAAAGACGGTACTCCAATTGCTCATGGCACCATTCCATAGACCAGGTAACTCCAAGGCTTTCAGTTCTTTACCAGACTTTGATTTAGAAGAGATAAAGCCAGTCGTCTTATCCACGAAGTCGGGAAGGTTAAATGGCTTGCCTTTATAGTCCTTTACGGCGCAGACAAGATCCACGGGGTTGAAGTGGGTACCCTGGGTGAACATCTTCATATAGGCTTCGTTATTCGTGTCGATCTGACTGCTTTCGAGAATCTGGAGACTGACAGTACCGTCCTGATTGTAGGTAAGGAACGGACCACCACCAGGCTCACCGACATTCTTCACAACACCGCAGGCACGCATCGGACGGTTCAGTTTCTTGCGCAGGTAGTCGGCATCCACCTTGTTATTCTTAGCATCTGTGCAGAGGTTCTTGGCGACGAACTCGGCAATCTCCTTGAGTTGTGCATCAGATGCGCCTGCATCCAGCACCTTCAGATACTCAAAGGCTTGCTTCTGCAGGGAGACAAGCACACCGGCGATAACCTGTTTCCATTCCACCGTCTCAGGCTTCAGGCGGTCAGGTACGACATTATCGATATTCTTGATGAAGATGACATCGGCCTCAATCTCGTTGAGGTTCTCGATGAGTGCACCATGACCACCAGGACGGAAAAGCAGTGACCCGTCGTCATTGCGGAACGGTGTGTTATCGGTGTTGGCAGCAACGGTATCTGTCGAAGGCTTCTGCTCAGAGAAGGTGATGTCGTACTTAATACCATACTTCTTGGCAAACGAATCTGCTTTCTCAGCCACCTTGGCCTTGAAGAGTGCCATGTGCTCATGTGAAACCGTGAAATGAACATGAGCCTCACCGTTAGAGGCTGCATAGAGGGCTCCCTCTACGAGATGCTCCTCCATTGGGGTACGTGGCCCTTCGGGATACTTATGAAACAATAGCAAACCCTTTGGCAACTGACCGTAGTTCAGACCTTCGGCCTTCAGCATGTTGGCTGCAACAGCCTTGTAGTTGCCAGCCGCAATCAGTTCCTTGATACCTTTACCTTCATTTTTCTGGCAGACAGCATCCAGCGCTTCGTAGAAGGCGAACTTCTCAATGTTGTCGAAGTATTTCTTTTCAAAGTCGGTGGTAGGAACATCGTAGTCGGCATCAACAAAGGCGAACATATTCTTAAACATGCGGCTGGCGGCACCAGAGGCGGGTACGAACTTCACCACGCGTTTGCCATCGGCCTTGTACTGGTTCCAGATATCCTCATACTTCTTGCGTTCGTCTGCATTGGGAGCGATAATACCGCGTCCGATTCCTGCGGCGGCTTCCAACTTCAGGAAGGGGAAACCAGTTTTAAACTCATTTAGTTGATTCTCAATCTGCTCTTGGGTAATACCCTTCTGAGCAATCTGTTTCAGGTCTTGCTGTGATAACATAATCTTGGTAATTTGAATTGTTTCTTCTGCAAAAATACAAACTTTTCTTCAAAAATGCACATTAATTCCAAGAAAATTGTATCTTTGCAAGGTAAAAACTGGTTTTATGGCAGATTTGTTCACTTTCACATACGAGGAAAAGAAGAAAATGGCAGCCCAGACGGCGGAGATCCTGGAAGAAGAGATCGGTCTGAAGGGTGATGCCATTCAGGCCGTCCATCTCATTCCGGAGATCGAGGAAGGCCGTCTGACGATGGAGGAGGTGGAACAGCAATATGGCAGACAGGTGGTTCGTATTTTGCATGGACTGAACCGTATCCAGCAGCTCTATCAGAAAAATCCTGTCATTGAGAGTGAGAATTTCCGGAATCTTCTGCTCTCCTTTGCTGAGGATATGCGTGTGATCCTCATCATGATTGCGAATAGGGTGAACCTGATGCGACAGATCCGTGATACGAAGGATGTCAGTGCGAAGATGGAAGTCTCGCAGGAGGCAGCCTATCTCTATGCCCCACTGGCTCATAAGCTTGGCCTCTACAAGTTGAAGAGTGAACTTGAGGATCTTTCTTTGAAATACATGGAGCATGATGCCTACTATCTGATCAAGGAGAAGTTGAACGAGACGAAGGCTTCTCGTGACGCTTATATTGAGGCATTCATCAAACCTGTGGAGGAGAAGATCAAGGCGGCTGGTATCAAGTGTCATATCAAAGGGCGTACGAAGAGTATTCACAGTATCTGGCAGAAGATGAATAAACAGAAATGTGGCTTTGAGGGCATCTATGACCTCTTTGCCATCCGTATTATCATCGACTGTGAAGAGGAGAAGGAGAAGATGCAATGCTGGCAGGCCTATTCAATCGTTACCGATATGTATCAGCCGAATCCCAAGCGTCTGCGTGACTGGCTTAGTGTACCGAAATCCAATGGTTATGAGTCGCTGCATATTACGGTCTTAGGTCCGGAAAAGAAATGGGTGGAGGTACAGATCCGTACCGAGCGCATGGACGATATTGCAGAACGTGGTGTGGCTGCCCATTGGCGCTATAAGGGAGTGAAGGGTGAAACTGGTCTTGACGAGTGGTTGACGAACATCCGTAGCATGCTTGAACATGCTGACGGCCTTGATGCTATGGACCAGTTCAGAATGGATCTCTATGAGGATGAGGTATTCGTCTTTACCCCAAAGGGTGATCTGTATAAGTTCCCAGTGGGGGCGACGGTCCTTGACTTTGCCTATCATATCCATTCCAAACTTGGCAATCAGTGTACGGGTGGCAGGATCAATGGTAAGGTGGTCTCTTTCCGTCAGCAGCTTAAGAGTGGTGACCAGGTGGAGATCCTGACATCCTCCACGCAGAAGCCCCGTCAGGAGTGGTTGAGCATTGTGAAGACGTCGCGTGCCAAGTCGAAGATTCGTCTGGCTCTGAAAGAGACGCAGGTGAAAGAGGGACTCTTCGCCAAGGAGATGCTGGAACGGAAGTTCAAGAACCGTAAAGTGGAACATGACGAATCGACTATGATGCACACCATCAAGAAGATGGGGTTCAAGGAGGTGAGTGACTTCTACAAGCAGATTGCCGATGGTGTGTTAGACGTGAACGCTGTCATAGAGAAATATATAGAGGTACGCGATGGGGAGAAAACCATCACGGGAGATAATCAGGCACGTTCTGCCAGTGAGTTTGAGTTGGACGATTCCAAGATTGCTGGCCTGAATACCAATCTTTCTGATGACACACTGGTTATCGACCGTAATCTGAAAGGCCTGGACTACCAGTTGGCCAGGTGCTGTGCGCCCATCTATGGCGATCCCATCTTCGGCTTCGTTACGATCAATGGTGGTATTAAGATCCACCGCCTCGATTGTCCCAATGCCCCAGAACTGCGCCGTCGCTATGGCTATCGGATTGTGAAGGCCAAGTGGAGCGGTAAGGGATCATCACAGTATTCCATTACTCTCCGTGTGATCGGTAGTGATGATATCGGCATCGTCAATAATCTGACAAGTATCATCTCCAAGGATGAGAAGCTTGTCCTCAGGTCAATCAATATAGACTCACATGATGGACTTTTCAGTGGTAATCTGGTGGTGATGCTTGAAGATACGTCACGACTGGAGTCACTTCTCAAGAAACTGCGCACCGTAAAAGGTGTGAAACAGGTGGATCGAATATAATATAATATAAACCAATAACTATAGACAATATGAAGCAACTGACCTACGTATTTTTTGCCTTGCTGCTGCTGAGCTTTATTGGTTGCAACCGTAATCGTGCAGCCCGTCAGTATGAACGTTTTCAGGAAGACTCTGACAGAATAGAGTTCATCACCCCTCCTGAAGATACTGTTAAGATTGAAGAGGAAGTTGATAATCTTGGCTCGGCAGACGATGAGGAACTGCTTGTCATTCCAGACATTCCTCAAGAACGAAGTGTCAATATGGGAGCCAGTGACTATGAGTTGAAGAAGATGATGTCGGGCAAAGGAGACTGAGCCAGCCTATTCACGATAGATCCAAGCCAACAATTTATTCACCCACCGGATGGAGAAACGGAACCATCGGTAGGTGCTTTGTTCCTTGCCGCCGAAACGAAGGATGAATTCGCGGAAAGGGTTCTTACTGTAGGGAAGTCCTACGTCCATGAAATATATGTGTTGACAGCCTTGTTGATACGCATCCTTTATTGTGTCCCATATCGTGAGAATATCTGGATGAAGGTGTATATAGGTTTTGCGGCGATAGGCTGAATACCATAGATAGGCGTTCCCCTCACTATATACCACAGCAGAGCAGCCAATTACCTTTCCATGGTATTTCGTCGCAAACAACTTGCCATAGTTGTCGTTCATCAGTTTCCTGAAAAATAGGTCATCGGGGATGTAGCGACGAGGCTTCAGAATGTTATGATGGCGCAATAGTTTGGAGAAAGCCTTGAAATCTTCCTCTGTTGTGACAGGTTCTGTAGTAACCCCTCGGGCATGGGCATTGTCGATGCGCTTCTGCATCTTCTCACTGATACGCTCCTCGGGGGCATGGCTGTGTAGGGAATTATGGATGCTCATCCAGTTTACCGGATAGAACCCATGCTGACGCAACTGCTTATAGCCCAACATCTTCTGACTCAGGTTACTGATCTCCATGTAGAGCACCCTGTTGTTAAGCTTCTGTGTCAGTGCGCCTAACATCTCACCAAACAACTCGTCACGGTTATATTTGCTCTCTGCATAATAACCCTCGCCTAACACCCGGCAGTGAATTAAGAGGAAAGGAGGAAGCCAGATAGGACGGTAACGGAGGATTCCCAACATGTGACTGACAACTTTGCCTGATTCATCTGTCGTTATGACCATGTAAGGCCGTTGCCGGGAGGCTTGTTCGCAGATCTCAAACAACTGTCGGCTATGGAAGAAGATATCTCCTTCCAGTTCTGGCAGATCTTTGCTCTTGCGATAGATGGTTGTCGTCAGTCCATTCATATTGCAAAGTTACGAAATATTTTAATATAGATGATGTTTTTGGAAGAAATTTTCGTAACTTTGCCCCCAAATAAGTGATTTTAGTATGACAGCATTCAGAGATCTGGCGCAGAAGCGCCGTAGCCATCGTAAGTTTACAGAAGAGGAACTCGATCCGGAAGACCTCAAGTTGATCCTTCGTGCAGCCCTTATGTCTCCCACGTCGAAAAGCCAGCGTGCCTGGCAGTTCGTTGTCGTCGATGAAAAACTCGACCTTGAGAAACTCGCCGATGCCAAGAACATGGGAAGTCAGTTCCTGAAGGATGCCCCTGTGGCTATTGTTGTGCTAGGTGATCCCATGCAGAACGACTGTTGGGTGGAGGATGGTTCGATAGCCGCTATCTCCATGCAGTATCAGGCAGAGGATCTGGGTCTTGGGACGTGCTGGATACAGATGCGTGGTCGGGGTCTTGACGACGGAACTACTGCAGACACTGTTATCCGTGGTGTGCTTGATATCCCTGACAACCTCAATTGCCTGTGTATTCTCGCTGTAGGACATTGGACTGATGAGCGCAAGCCTCAGGCAGAAGATCGACTGAAATGGGAGAACGTACATTTGAATAAGTATTGATATGATCAACTACGACTTAAGTAAGATACGGGCGATTATCTTTGATATTGACGGTGTGCTCAGCAGTGAAACGATCAATCTCAGTGCTGAAGGTATCCCTCTGCGCACGGTGAATATCAAGGATGGTTATGCCATCCAGCTCGCTATGAAACTTGGACTTCGCATTGTGATCCTGACAGGTGCCAATGTCCCGAGTGTGCGTGTGCGCTATGAGGGCTTGGGCGTTGAGGATATCTATCTGGGTTGTGGCGTGAAGATAAAGACATACGAGGAGTTCCTTCAGAAATACGGTCTTTCCGATGAGGAAGTGATGTATATGGGTGATGATATTCCCGATTTGGAGATCATGCGCAGGGTGGGGTGCCCTGTCTGTCCGAAGGATGCCTGTCCTGAGATTAAGGAAGTAAGTTGTTATGTCAGCGATCGTATCGGTGGTCATGGCTGTGGCAGGGATGTAATAGAACAAGTGCTTCGTGCCCAGGGTAAATGGGTGATGAATGCCAAGGCTTTCGGATGGTGACACCTTATCATATTATATTGGCAAGTAATTCGCCGAGGCGTAGGGAATTGTTGGCAGGACTCGGACTTCCTTTCGAGGTTCGTGTGTTAGATGGTATTGATGAGTCATATCCTCACGATCTGCCTGTTTCCGAAGTCGCTCTTTATATTGCGGGGAAGAAGGCCGCTGCCTATTGTCGGACGATCGCCGACGATGAGTTGATTATCACCGCCGACACCGTGGTTATCGTTGGTGGTGAGATACTTGGAAAACCTGTTGATGAGGCCGACGCTGTTCGTATGTTGCGTGAACTTAGTGGTCGCACGCATCAGGTAACGACGGGTGTCTGTCTGCTTACCTCAGAGTTGGAGAGTCGTTTTGCTGTTACTACTGATGTGACGTTTAAAGCGCTAACCGATGACGAGATCCATTACTATGTCACCCGTTACAAACCTTTCGACAAAGCTGGTGCCTATGGCATCCAGGAGTGGATAGGCTATATCGGTGTTTCAGGTCTTCATGGTAGTTATTACAACGTCATGGGACTTCCCGTACAACGTATCTATAGTGAATTACAGAAACTGAATTTGTTGTCGAATGATAAGAATAGGGAAAATCCTACCAACACTTAGGGTTTTTCCTTATCTTTGTATGAGAATTGGTTATATTTTTGCATCGTGAATCATTAAAATGAAGAGAATATGAAGAAACTATTGCTTATTTCCATGTTGATTGGGGCCATGCCATTATCCATGCAGGCTCAGGACGACGATCTCTACTTCGTTCCCAAGAAGAAGAGTGTGGAGAAGTCTGTGGTGGTGGATGACAACGTGCAGCAGCCGGTTACCACTAACACCGACTGTGGCCGTAGTATCGACGAGTATAACCGTCGCATGAAAAGCTCATATCAGGTGATCGACGGTGATACAGTCAAGAACGATATCATTGACTTTTCCGCAGAGCAGGGTGTCTATCCTGACTCTGTGAAAGAGGAAAAAGAGGACTTCGAACTGACCAAGAAGTTGACTCGTTTCGATGACTACCCCTTGGCTGATAATGCCGCTTTCTGGGCAGGTTATCAGGCTGGTATCGATATGTGGGGCTGGCATTCCCCTTGGTACTATAGCCGCTATGGCTGGTATGGAGGCTGGTACGACCCCTGGTATTCACCTTATTATTATGGTAGTTGGCGCTATGGCTGGTACGATCCATGGTTCTATGGCTATTATGGTTGGTATGATCCTTGGTTCTATCCCTATTATGGTTACTACGGCTATTACGGCTATCCCTACTATCGCGGTTATCCCTATTGGGGAGGCGGTATATACTATCCTGGTGGCGGCGGTGGCGGCGGCTATGCCCATCATAGCCACATCGGTACAGGTACTATCCGTTCTGATGGTTCTACTCATGCCTATCGTCATGGAAACTCTGTGTCAGGTAGTAGCAGTCGCACGTCCAGTCTTCGCGACCGTACCAGTAGGATGAGTGGAGGAACTACCTACAATAGTGGGAATCATGAGCGTAGTGGCAGTGGCAATTTCAGTGGCTATCGTGGCAATTCCAGCAGTTCTAATTCTGGCTCCTATAACGGCGGATCCCGCAGCAGTAGCAGTAGTAGCGGAAGCTTCGGCGGATCCCGCAGTAGTGGTGGCGGCGGTGGCGGCAGCTTTGGTGGCGGTAGCCGCGGCGGAGGTGGCGGAGGCGGTTCCCGCCTCGGTGGTCGAAGATAATATAAAAGGTAAAAAGATTAAATAGTAAAAAGGTAAATATAAAACTGATAATAGGATGAAGAAGATAATTTTGGCAGTATGGGTGCTGGCTGCAATGCCGGCGGCTGCACAGGATACATACGAGAGTGCCCGTCTCATGGGCAGTGATCTGAATGGTACGGCCCGTTACGTGGGCATGGGTGGAGCGATGGATGCCTTAGGAGCAGACATCTCGACCATCTCGTCGAACCCTGCTGGTATCGGTGTGTTCCGCCATTCGAATGTCAGTGCGAGCTTGGGCTTCGTGTCGCAGGCAGATGCCGTGAAGTTCGATGGTCTTGATAAGACGAACATGAGTTTCGATCAGATAGGCTTTGTCTATTCGTCACGTATCAGTCCTACGTCATATCTGAATGTGGGCTTCAACTACCACAAGAGTCGTAACTTCGACCAGATCCTCTCTGCCGCCAATGCCCTGAGAGGCTGTTCGCAGAATGGCTTGACCTATTATAAGGCAGATAAGGGTATCTATGAGTTTGACGAGAACAATCAGGGAGAAATCATTGGCTACGAAGGTAATAATCGCTCATGGTCTTATAGTGAGTCTGACTATATGAATGCGAATGCGCTGATGCTCGATCCCAATGATGGTAAGATCTACACGATAGATGCCAGTGCCTATAGTTTCGACCGTGCACACCGTGGCTGGATTGCCGACTATGACATCAACCTAAGCGGTAATGTCAACGATCGTTTCTATTGGGGATTGACCGTAGGTATCAAGGACGTGAACTATAAGGGATATAGTGAGTATGGCGAGACGCTGGTGGATGTTGCAGGTAATTGCGGCTCCATGGCGGTTGGCGATGCTCGTAAGATCAAAGGTACGGGCTTCGATGTCAAGGCTGGTTTGATCTTCCTTCCCATTGAGGAGTCGCCTTTCCGTATCGGTGTCTCAGTGGCTACACCTACCTTCTATGATCTCACCGCCAGCAATGACTCTCAATTGGATAATAACTGCAAATACGGTTCTTGGGATCATGGTTATAGCAGCGAGAGTTATGACTTCAAGTTCTACACCCCGTGGAAGTTCGGTGTGAGCATGGGACATACTATCGGCAATATGGTGGCTCTGGGCGTGGGCTATGAGTATTCTGACTGGGGTGCCAGTAAGAACCGCATTAACGACGGCAGACGCTACGACTGGTGGTCAGACGAGTACTACGAGGACTCTCATACTGACAAGCCGATGAAGGAGAATACGGAGCGCAGTCTGACAGGACAGCACATCCTGAAAGCAGGTCTTGAGATCAAGCCTGTTCCGGAGTTTGCCTTACGTCTCGGATATAACTACCTGTCATCTCCATACGAGGAAAGAGGCTACCGTGATATGACCCTTGACTCCCCGGGTGTTTCCTATTCCTCAACGACTGACTATGTGAACTGGAAGGATACCCATCGTTTCACCTGTGGTCTGGGTGTCAAGGCCGGAGGCATGAATATTGATCTGGCTTATCAGTATAGCGCCACCAATGGTGACTTCCATCCCTTCCAGCCCTACGTTGATGTCAGAGCAACAGGTGTGAAGGAGGTGAGCAACAAGCGCCATCAGGTATTACTGACGTTGGGCTATACTTTCTAATGGTGAGAAAGTGAAAGTTTGATGCATATAAATGCGGCTTAATGTAAATTAGGCCGCATTTTTTTGTTTATTCGGCTGAAAAGTAGTATCTTTGCGCACTATAAAAGAAATAAGGTATATAAATCAATAAGTAACAATGAAAAAGCTATTATTGGGTGACGAGGCGATAGCTCAGGGTGCCATCGATGCAGGTCTGAGTGGTGTCTATGCCTATCCCGGTACTCCCTCTACGGAGATCACCGAGTATATCCAAGACTCACCCGTTGCCAAGGAGAGAAACATCCATCGCCGTTGGAGTACTAATGAGAAGACGGCCATGGAGGCAGCGCTCGGTATGTCGTATATGGGCAAGCGTGCGTTGGTGTGTATGAAACATGTGGGACTGAATGTCTGTGCTGATCCCTTCGTGAACTCTGGTATGACGGGAACGAACGGTGGATTGGTAGTCTTGGTGGCCGATGACCCGTCGATGCACTCCTCACAGGATGAGCAGGACTCACGCTTCTATGGTAAGTTCGCCATGGTGCCGACACTCGAGCCCAGCAATCAGCAGGAGGCTTACGACATGATGCAGGAGGCCTTCGACCTGTCGGAACAGTTGCATCTGCCCATCCTGATGCGTGTCACCACCCGTATGGCCCACAGCCGTGCCGTGGTGCAGATCAAGGAGGAGTCGCGTCCGCAGAACGAACTCAACTACAATGCTCAGGCCAGTAACTGGGTGCTGCTGCCCGCCTTTGCCCGCAAGCGCAATGATATCGTGACGGCCCAGCAGCCTCTGCTTGAACAGATGGCCGTTGACAGCAAGTATAACCAGTATATCGATGGTAAGGATCACAAATTAGGTATCATCGCCAGTGGTATCGCCTTCAACTATCTGATGGAGTGCTATCCTGACGGCTGTCCTTATCCCGTACTGAAGATTTCGCAGTACCCGATTCCCAAGAAACTGATCCGTCGCATGACAGACGATTGTGAGTTCGTGCTGGTGGCCGAGGAGGGACAGCCCTTCATCGAGGATCAGGTGCGTGGTGTGATGCCTGGCAATGCCGTGATCAAGGGTCGTCTGACGGGTGAACTGCCGCGTACAGGTGAACTCAACCCCGACTTCCTGAAGAAAGCACTGGGTATTGCTAATGGTGAGAGTTATGCGCCCTGCGAGGATGTCACTCCTCGTCCCCCCGCACTCTGTCAGGGTTGTGGGCACCGCGATGTCTATACCGCTCTGAACGAGGTGCTCCGTGAGTATCCCAATGCCCGTGTGTTCGGTGATATCGGTTGTTATACGTTAGGATTCCTGCCGCCATACAAGGCCATCCATTCTTGTGTAGATATGGGTGCCTCGATCACGATGGCCAAGGGTGCCAGTGATGCAGGTCAGTGGCCTGCCGTGGCTATCATCGGTGACTCAACGTTTACCCATAGTGGTATGACGGGTCTGTTGGATGCTATCAATGAGAATGCAGACATCACCGTGATTATTTCTGATAACCTGACCACGGCCATGACAGGCGGACAGGACTCTGCTGGTACCAATAAGTTCGAGGCCATCTGCAAGGGACTGGGTCTCTCTGAGGATCACCTGAAGGTAGTGAACCCCATTCCCAAGAACATGCCCGAGATTACCGCTGCCATCCGTGAGGAGATCAACTACCACGGTGTCAGTGTGATCATCCCGCGTCGTGAGTGTATGCAGACGTTACAGCGTCACCTCAAGCAGAAGAAGGCGGCTGAGAAAAAGTAAATTGTGAAATCGTCAAATTGTCAAATATCTCTATGAAGACAGATATTATACTTTGCGGTGTAGGAGGACAGGGTATCCTCTCTATCGCCACTATCATCGGTGAGGCCGCCATGAAGGAGAATCTCTATATCAAGCAGGCTGAGGTACATGGTATGTCGCAGCGTGGCGGTGATGTGCAGTCAAACCTGCGTATCTCCAGCAATCCGATTGCCAGCGACCTGATCCCCTTAGGTGGTGCTGACGTGATTATCTCGATGGAGCCTATGGAGGCCCTGCGCTACCTGCCTTTCCTCTCGAAAGACGGTTGGATCATCACTTCGAGTGCTCCCTTCGTGAATATTCCCAATTATCCTGATATCGAGACGATTAAGGCCGACTTGAACAAGGTCAAGAATGTGATCGTACTCGATATCGAACAGGCTGCCAAGGATAATGGCGTACCCCGTTCTGCCAACGTGATCCTCTTGGGTGCTGCTCAGAAGGCTTTGGGTATCGAGTACGACAAACTGGAGGATGCCATCCGTCGTGTCTTCGGACGTAAGGGTGAGGCCATCGTCGAGGCAAACATCAAGGCACTGGCCATCGGCCGTGAGGCTCAGAAATAATTGTCAAATCGTAAATAGTCCAATTGTCTAATGATGGAGACACCTATTAAGAAAGAAATCGTTGACGGACTGATCAACGAACTCGGCATAACGGACTTCGCCAAGGCTACGATCCGTGAGGTGAAGCAGGTGGCAGCCAAGTCCGAGAAGGCGAGTGGGGTAGAGTTCATCAAGATGGAGATGGGTATTCCCGGTCTGCCTGCCGCCCAGGTGGGTGTCGATGCCCAGATCAAGGCCCTTCAGGATGGTATTGCCCATAGTTATCCCGATATCCAGGGCGCCCCAGTGCTGAAAGAGGCCGCCTCACAGTTTGTGAAGGCTTTCATCGGTATTGATATCAAGCCCGAGGGCTGCATCCCCGTCAGTGGTTCGATGCAGGGCACCTTTGCCTCCTTCCTCACCTGTTCACAGTGTGACAAGCAGAAAGATACCGTCCTTTTCATCGACCCGGGATTCCCTGTGCAGAAGATGCAGTTGCAGGTGATGGGCGTGAAGTTCAAGACATTTGACGTCTATGACTTCCGGGGTGAGAAGTTAGGTCCGAAGTTGGAGAGTTATATGAGTCAGGGCAATATCTGTGCCATTGTCTATTCTAATCCTAATAACCCCTCGTGGATCTGTCTTCGTGAGGAGGAACTGAAGACGATTGGCGATCTGGCTACGAAGTACGATGCCATCGTGATGGAAGACCTCGCTTACTTTGCCATGGACTTCCGCAAGGACCTCTCCACGCCCTTCCAGCCGCCTTATCAGGCTACGGTGGCCCGCTATACCGACAATTACATGCTGCTCATCAGTGGTTCCAAGGCATTCAGTTATGCTGGTGAGCGTATTGGTGTGACCTGTATCAGCGACAAACTGTTCCACCGTCATTTCGAGGCACTGTCAGCCCGTTATCAGGGACTGCCCTTTGGTCCTGTGTTCTCGACGCGTATGCTCTATGCGCTGTCGTCAGGCACCAGCCACAGTGCCCAGTATGCCATGGCCGCCATGCTGAAGGCTGCCTACGAAGGTAAGTACGACTTCCGCAAGGAGATCAGTGTCTATGGTGAGCGTGCCAAGAAGTTGAAGGAGATCTTCTGCCGTCATCACTTCTATGTGGTCTATGACAAAGATCTTGACGAGCCTATTGCCGACGGCTTCTATTTTACCATCGGCTATCCTGGGATGACCTCAGGAGAGTTGGCTCACGAACTGATGTACTACGGCGTCTCGGCCATCTGTCTGATCACCTGTGGTTCAGAACAGGAAGGTTTGCGCGTCTGTACCTCGTTCATCGAGGATCACCAATACGATATCCTCGAAGAACGCATGAAGATCTTCGAAATCAATAACCCCCGGTAAATGAAAAGAAGCCTCCGTCAATCGACGGAGGCTTCTTTTATTCTATTGCTTTGGTGGGGGAGGCATCTTACCATCACGAGGCGGCTTCTTTCCGTCCTTGGGTGGCTTCTGCTTCTTGTCCTTTTTCTTCTTGGGCTGAGTGACGACCTCCTGATCGCTATCGTCCATGTTCACAGGACGGAACTTAAACTCCGTAGCATCTACATAGTGCACATCATACCTATTGGCATTCTTCACGGTGTATTGTTTCTTCATCTTGGCGTACTTCTTCTCAACGTCCTTGCGCTTGGTGCCGCTGATGACGACACAGGTGCGGTTGTTCAGGTTAAAGCCGCTTGAAAAGAAGTCGCGCAACTGGGCAGCGTAACTACTGCGCCCGGCGAGTATTAACTTCTTTTTTTCCATGACCCATACACTGTCAACTTCCTGGATATCCGTAAAGAAGACGATAGAGTCATTGAATGAGGCGATAAATCCGAACATGTAGGCTTTGGGCACCATGATGTTCTTTGCCGATGCAGGCATGTATGCCGATGCTGCCAGAAGAATGGCAGTAAAAAGGGCATGTTTGAGATGATTCATTATCCTAAATATGATTTTAATATTTTGTTCTTTGTACAAGACCTCAGTTTCCTGATGGCCTTTTCCTTGATCTGACGGACGCGCTCACGCGAGAGTCCGAACTTCTCGCCAATCTCTTCCAGTGTCAGTTCTGGACTGTTGATGCCGTAGGAGCACTCAATGACGTTCCGCTCCCTTTCGCTGAGCACGTTCAGTGCCGTCTGTATCTCCGACTTCAGCGATTCAGCGACCAGTGGCATGTCAGTCATCGGCACATCCTCGTTGACGAGTACATCCAGCAGACTGCTGTCATCAGCATCTGAGAAAGGCGCATCGACTGACACATGGCGACCGTTGATGTTCATGGCCTCGTCGATCTTCTCCTCAGGCAGGTCGATGTGGTCGGCAATCTCATCTACGGAGGGACGACGCTCGTTTACCTGCTCGAACTTGCTGATCTCACGGTTGATCTTATTGACAGACCCCACCTGGTTCAGGGGCAGGCGTACGATACGGCTCTGCTCCGAGATGGCCTGCAGGATGCTCTGTCGGATCCACCACACGGCATACGAGATGAACTTGAAGCCGCG
>Ga0129306_1000377_pt1 | contig 72407 bp, 52 predicted proteins | sample P827metagenome_FD_94438 | JGI IMG/M metagenome (GOLD analysis project Ga0129306, IMG submission 94438) | Capybara group fecal microbial communities from Wisconsin, USA - P827 metagenome | ecosystem: Host-associated > Mammals > Digestive system > Large intestine > Fecal | place: USA: Wisconsin... | reverse complement strand
GGTTCCTTGCCTCGCGCGGCTCCCGCCGCGCTGGTCTTGTGCTGGCCTCAGACTTTCAAAGAACTCTCGCTTTCTCCCCTCAAACCATCCCCTCGTTCCTTCCGAAAGCGGGTGCAAAAGTACTACCTTTTCCCGAATTGGCAAGCACTTTTTTCATCTTTTTTCGAAATATTTTCTATGTGATTGAATATTAGAGAGAAAAAGTTGATGAATTATGAAAAACAAGCACTAATTAGCACCTTATTAATATAATAAAAGCCGGAAATCAGGGCAAAAAGGCGTCTTCAATATGGTTAATAATAGGGTCTTCGTCATGAAAAACTATCGAAATAATGTCGAAACGCGTGCCAAGATCCAGCTTTTTTTCGAAAAGATAGGCGTTGGCGGCAGATATCAAACGAGATTGTTTCTGCCGCGTGACAGCGGCATCAGGTTCCCCATATTCATCAGACTGTCGTGTCTTCACCTCGACAATAACCAATTCCTTGCCCTTCTTGGCGATGATATCAATCTCCTTATGGATATTGTGCCAGTTGCGCTCCACGATCTCATAGCCTTTCCCTATGAGATAATGTACGGCTATCTCCTCTCCGAGCTTCCCTAATTCGTTATGCTTGGCCATGACCTTCAATAATTATAGCCTTTCCCCAGCTTCATCTTTTCTGTCTGATAATGACCGAGATAAACAAGTCCAAGATTACCGTCAATGGCGATTTTGTCGCCCATCTTCAACGGATGGCCATTGAGCTGGCCAAACTCATCGTCAACATCGACTTCGAGGCCGTCGCAACTCACCACACACACCTTGCCTAGGCGGACTGCGGTGACCGCAGCATGTGAGGTGGCACCGCCACGAGCTGTCAACAGACCATCACAGTCAAAGATCATACCGATGTCATCAGGAACCGTGTCGGGGCGAACCAGGATGACTTGGCTATCAGGATGCTGTTCGCGCAAAGTCTTGATTTGATTGGCATTGAAGGCAGCCAAACCATTCATGGCGCCGCCACCTATGCCCATACCATGGCCAAGCTGATGCATCTCGTCAGGCGACTGCACAAAGGCCGTCTTCTCCTCTTCGGTCTTGAGGTCTTGGTCGCGAATCTGCAGGATATGGAAGTCCTCTGGCTTGTCGCTCTCGAAGGTGAACTCCATTTCCTGCGGGCTATAACCGAGATTTTCGGTAAGCTCAACAGCAATGGAATAAATCTTCTTGTAGATATCAGGCAGCAAAGTCTGCATCGACGGGCCTTCCAATCCGGCAGCCTTGCGCTGGGTCTCACCAATAGGCAGGGGCTTGACCAAACCGCCAACAATATCTTCACCTTGGCTACGCATGGTGAAGTCGCCGTAAAGGTGCACACCTGGACGCTCCCGGTGAGGGTTCTGAGTGAACACCACACCAGTGCCCGAGGTCTCACTGCGGTTACCAAAGATCATCTGTTGTACGATGACCGCGGTACCCCAATTCTCGGAGATGCCGAGATGGCGTCGATAGGCCAAGGCACGCTCGGAGTTCCACGACTCGATGACCATGTTGACACATTCAATGAGTTGCTTGAACGAGTCCTGTTCGAAGGCCACATCATGATCGGCGAGGATACGCTGATAGGACTGCGCCACCTCACGCATCTGATCGATGCTGAAATCGGCCTTCACCTTCACGTTGTTCTTCTGCTTGAAGGCGTTGATCTCGTCGTCGAACACATCGCGTTCGATGCCTTTGGCCATGCCCCAACTTTGCAGGAAACGGCGGTACGAATCCCAAATGGCCCATGCCTTGTCGGGGTCAGTAGCAATGGCTTCCACCTGTTCGTCGTTAAGACCAACGTTAAGGAAGGTATCCATTGCACCAGGCATCGAGATGGCCGTTCCCGAACGCACCGACACAAGCAGCGGCATTTCAGGATTGCCGAACTTACGACCACTGATGCGTTCCAGCTCCTCGATATGCTTACGTATCATACCGTGAATCTCGGTGCGAAGCTCGGGGATGGTATTGATGGTCTCGTTGCGGCGGAAGGTCTCAGTGGTGATGACGAACCCAGGAGGTACAGGCATGCCGTGCAGGTAAAGGTTCTTCAGGTTGTTGGCCTTGTTGCCAATGAAGACTTGGTTGTCCATCTTGGGCGTCCGCTCCCAGAACGGGCTGATCAGCATCTCCGAATTGTAGGTCATGATGTCGCTGATGAGCTTCTCGTTGAGGGTAGTCTCCATGTTGCGCAACGATGCCAGGATGCGGCCGATGAAGTTATCCAAGGGCTGCATCAAGAAGGCATCGGAGAGCAGGTCCCGGTGGAACTCCTCCGATTTCTTGCTGATCAAGGCTGTCGTCTCGCGTTCGTTGAGTTTCCCTTCAGGATCGAAGAGTTGCGGGATGACAATCTTCAACGGATATTCATATGACTTGAGGAAGTATTTGATGATGATGCGGCGAACGTCTTCAGCGATGAACTGGAAGATATTGATGTATTGCCCGAAGGAGAAGCTACGTGAAGTCAGCGAATAGCGCAACATGTCGAGTTTTTGGTTTAGGCTCTGGTTGGTGATGCCATCGAGCTCGAGACCGTTGCGGAAATATTCAAGGATCCTATAGATTTGGTTCAGGGTGCGTTCAGAGATATACTCGAGGTTAATGCTTTGCACCACCTTCTCCATGAGTTGGGTGGCCACACGTTCGAGACGGAAGGTCAGACCCATAGCTTCAAACTTGTTCTCACGATAGGTACCATACATTGACGGGATACCGATGGCGATATGACGCTTGTGGTAGATATTCTCCCATCCTTCACTTTGTTCGGGACTGAAGATCACGCTCTTAAGCTTATCCATGAAGGCGTAGATCATGGTCAGCGACTTGCCGAAATCCTTGGCTTTATACACCTTCTCAAACTTGTCGATCTCCTCATCGGGAATGAAGGGGAAGCTACGCAACGAGCTGAAGATATTGACCGACTCGAAGCTGTATTTCTCACGAAGATAGGCATAAAGGTCGCGGGTGTCCATCAAGCGGGCACGCTCGCGTTGATACAGGTCGTCCTCCAATTCGAGGCGTCGGGCTGCGGAACCGATAAGGTTTTCGAAGTCATCACGCGAAAGCATCAGCACATCCTCGGGGTTAAGGCAGGATATCTCGCACATAGTCTGCACGAGATTATGGATTGGCACAAACCAGGTGCTTTCCTTGTCGATACTCTCAAAGACATTGTTGGGAAGAATGGGCTTCAGCAAGTCGAGGTTGCCATCGCTCCAGAACTTGAACACATCGAAAGTCAAGCCAATAAGTGTGTTGTTACTCTCGGTATGCACCTGTTTACGAAGGAAATGCACCAATTTATCCTGACGGCCTGAGATCTCGTCCATGTTGGTGGTCACGTTACGGATCTCGCCCTCGGCGCCAATCTCGTTGAAATAGACGGGGAAGATGCGCGTCAGCTGTTTTACCTTTTTATAATAGGGCGTGATGTTGGAGTTCAGCACCTTGGTAATCTCGCGCTGAAAGAGGTCGGTATCACTAAGGAAAATGCCGCCCAGCTTCAAATTGACAATCAAGGCGGAGAGCAGCTTGTCCATCGGTGTTGTTGCATGTTCAATCAACTCCAGCCAAACGCGGATGTTCTTGATATGGTTCTCGTCCACCGAGAGTTGCCAATCCTCACCCACAAACACATTGCCTGGCGTGACGAAGCCGAAAGCGATGAGTTTCTTCTCAAAGTAGTTGACAATCTCCTTCTGCTCGGTCTGGTCGACGTCGATAATCTTTAGACCTAATGTAAGCTGGAAGTCAAGCACGGCCGACATATAGTCAGCACGGAGTTCCTCGGCAAGGTCGAAGATGGTGTCGATGAAGGGGATCAGTTCCTCCTGTGGCATTTCGTCGACGGCATCGCGCATCATACGGTCCATGTTCCAGATAAGGCGCTCGCGCTGGTTCTCCATGCCCGGCAAATGGAGCAGGAAAAAGACATAATGGAACTTCGTGATGAAATGCGGGAAGGCTTGCTCGGATTCGGAGAAACGCTTGGCTATCTGCTCAAAATGGGGCAAATCGGTCAGCTTAGCCCATGTATCGGCCGCCTCTAATTCCGCATCCAAACGATCAAAATAGGGTTTGCCAATTTCCTCACAAACCTTTTGGATTTCCTCATCGGCGAGCAACGACTTCTTGCTCTCCACCCAATTCTCCACCTGCGAGGTCTCTTGCCAATAGCGGTAGTTCTCTTGCAGCATCCTACGGAGCAAAGCGCAGGCCGGAGCATTGAAACGCTCGTCGTTCGCCACCTTGTCGAGGTAACGGCCAGCATGCTTCGTGGCCAAGATGTAGATGTCCTTGTTGCTTTCAAAGGCATCGTTCAAGATATCGAAGACCAAAGTGATCAATCCAGTATGCTTTTGCGACTCTGAAATGACCTTATTGGCAAACTCCATCAAAGTGATGATGACATTGAGACGCAATTTTGCCGCCACTTCAGGCTTCAACAGGCTATGCATCATCTCCAAGGGGATGTGCAAAGCATCGGCAGGGATGTCATCGCGGGTATAGAACCAGAAATCGTCCATGAGCATCTTGCGCAGCTCCTCAGTGACGAAGGTGTGGTTAGATAAGGGATGGTGATATTCTGTGATGCATTCCTTGGCTCTTTTGTTGATGCCAAAATACTTGGCTGAAAGGGCAATAAACTGTTGGTGTTCCTCAGGGATGAAGATATCTTTGTATCTGGTCTGCTCCAGATTGGCCTCCAAGGCTTGTGATTTAAACGTTTCGGACATAATTGAAAAATAGATTTTGCAAAAATAGTGAAAAACGGCCGAAGTTTTCTTTAGAAATCGTATTTTTGCAACTTCATTGTTAAAGAACAACATCTAAACACAAACCAATATGGAAAAGATTAAAGTAGGTATCAATGGTTTCGGCCGTATTGGCCGTAACGTGTTCCGCATCATCTGCGAACGTCCGAATCTGGAAATCGTGGGCGTCAACGACCTGACGAGCACCAAGGTGCTGGCCCACCTCTTGAAATACGACTCCACCCAGGGCAAGTTCCCCGGCACGGTGGAATACGATGAGACCGCGTTGATCGTCAACGGTGTGCGCATCCCCGTCACGGCCGAGCGCGCTCCGCTGAACATCAAATGGGGCAAGACCCCTGATGTGGTGGTTGAGTCCACTGGTGTGTTCCGCTCGAAGGAAAGCAGCAAGGGCGGCTATGGCGACCACCTGAAGAACGGCGCCAAGAAGGTCATCCTCTCGGCTCCCTCGAAAGACGCCATCGACGCCACCGTCGTGGTCGGCGTGAACAACAACGACCTGACCGACGAGGTGGAATGCGTCAGCAACGCCTCCTGCACCACCAACTGCCTGGCCCCCGTCGCCAAGGTCTTGAACGACCGCTTCGGCATCGAGCAGGGTTACATCACCACCATCCACAGCTATACCAACGACCAAGTCATCCTCGATGGTCCGCACAGCGACCTGCGCCGCGCCCGTAGCGCCGCCATGTCGCAGATCCCGACCACCACGGGTGCCGCCAAGGCCGTGGGTATCGTCATCCCCGAACTGAACGGCAAACTCGACGGCATCGCCGTCCGCGTTCCTACGCCGACCGGTTCACTCGTCGACCTCGTCTGCACGCTGAAGACCGAAGCCACGAAGGAAGAGATCAACGCTGCCATGAAGGAAGCCGCTGAAGGCCCGATGAAGGGTGTGCTCGAATACACTGAGGATCCGATCGTGAGCTGCGACGTCATCCACAACCCGCACAGCAGCATCTTTGATGCCCAAAGCACCATGGTGATGGGCAAGATGGTGAAGATCATGTCGTGGTACGACAACGAATGGGGTTATTCCAACCGCATGGTCGACCTCATTGAGATGATGAAGTATTGATTCTTCAAACCATACGAATGAAAAACGGACGGCGTTGCCGTCCGTTTTTTTATTTCACTATGGTAATTGAGCCTTGCAGATGCAACGACTCCTCCCCTGTCACACCCACGTAGGTGATATCCGTGACATAGAAATACGTACCAGGCGGGCAGTCCATCTTGGTCTGCTTGCTCTTGCCGTCCCATTGGATGAGTGGGTCGTCGGTGTCAAAAAGGATATTGCCCCAACGGTTGAAGATGACCGTCTTGGCGCCCGTGATCAGCGACAATCCTGTCACCTTAGGTTCGAAGACGTCATTAAAGCCGTCGCCATTGGGTGTGATGACATTGGGCAAGGTATAGGAGAACTCCTCCGTGGGCTCCTCATGGCCAATACGCACCGTCTTGATGGCAGAGTAATTGACCAATGGATACAAAACGCCCTCAATAGTGTAGTGTCCGAAGGTACGGACATAATAACGATAGGTTTCGTCGCTCTCCACCTCAGTGTCGGTATACTCCATTGTTGTCACCGATGCGACATAAACGAAGCGACCATCCTCCTCTTTATAAACCTGTGTACTATCGATGAGCCAAGGCACAGCTTCGGTCCACGACAGGTTAGCCTCTTCATTGAAGCCATTGACCGAAAGCATGACAGCAGAGGCTGTAGCACTCGTCCCCATCAGCTGTTGTTGTGCATCGCGCATCTCCACCTTGTAAACCAACGTATTGGCTTCTGACAAATCAATATTGGCATCAAGGAAGGTCGTGTCGGTACCTTCGTAAACAACCGATGTCTCGCCATTGAGGATGCGTGTCAAAGAATAGGAGAACGGGGCGACATATTGCTCGTCAATCTCTTTGGGTTCAGCCCAACACGTCACGACATGACCAGAGACGAGGTCGATACTGTCGTTGGTGACATGGGTCATCAGAGGGCTGTCATTCTTCAGCATGACACAAGCGGCGTCGCTGACGATGCTCAAGGCGCCATCGGGGAACTGGGCCAAGACACGGTATTCGTAAGCCATGCCTTGAGGCAAATCCAAGTCTGTATAACTGGTTGCCGCGACATTATTCAACGTCGTCAATAGTTGGTACCCCTCACGTATGCCTGTCTCACAAGGATCGGGCTCATAACCATCACATCCCGCTTTACGGTAGACCAACAAAGCCACGGCATTGGGGCAAGGATAAGGCATCCACGATAGCGTCGCGTCATGGCCATGCACTTCCGCAGTGAGGCCCTGAATCTTGGGAGCCATCACATTGATGGTCACCGTCTTGACATTGGTAAGGCTTACAGGGGTGTCATCATCCTTAGCATGGATGACCACCTGATAGGGTGTGTTACGGATATGGGCATAACTGGTGTTCCAAACGAACTCCATCTGAGGATTCAAGCCTATGGCCGTCTCAGGATTGAGCACGGCGGGGCTGACCGCCACCTCGAAAGGTGCACCCGACGCGGTAAGAGTGACTTGGTTGCCATCGGGGTCGGAGGCAGAGATTACAAAGCCCAGCTGTTCGCCTGCCACGAGGCAATAGAAGTCGTCGCACTGTATCTCAGGAAGGTTGTTGCTACAAGCCGAAATCAGGATCTGCATATCACGAATCACCGAACCCACTTTCACTCCATGGCGCCATTCCTCTACCATAAAGGCCACATTGTATTCGCCTTGCAACAAAGGATTCTCCCAGCGCAGCTCACCCGTAACAGGATCTATCTCAAAACTATGCGATGCCTCAGGAAAAGAATAGCCTGGAATATCCAAGCCATCCAAGCCCTTGCAGTTTATCAGTTTATAGCTCAAACTATCGCCATCGGGATCGTAGGCGGAAGGATTGTGCAAATAGAGTTTGCCCACACAGCCCTTGTCGACGGGTGCATTAAGCAGTTGTACGGAGTTGTTGTAGCCCAAGAAAGGATTGATGACCAGTTCTGTCTCGATATGCATAGGCACCATCACCGAGTTGGGCACATTGATTACGCCAAAGTTACGGTTGGCATCCTCCATGCTGATGGTGTAGGACCCCGAAGACGAGAAGTTATGGATCTGCTTGTATACATTCAGCGTGTAGTCATCGCCAAGGTTTTGCATCACCACACGGGGAATATATTCCTCGTTGCCGTCGCCCCATTGCACTAACAGGGAGTCGCGCTGCAGGCCAGCCGGACTAGGTGTGTAGGTATAACAAGTCAGCGTAAACTCATAGGCATTGCCACCGAGCCACGTGTAAGTGATTTCTGCGGCACGCTGGTGCGTCGCCCTTGCAGTGAAGGCGAAGCAAAAGACCATCCCCAATATGAGCATCAGTTTACGCATCATCAAACCACCATTTGAGAATGCAAATGTAGTGTTTTTTTCTGAAAGCGGCTCTTCGACGGACTCAGAGACCGCAAAAAAAAGCATCCGCGACTGCGGATGCTTTTTTCATTCATCGACATGCAAAGATTATTTGTTCTTCAGCAGGTCGCGGATTTCGGTAAGGAGTTCTTCCTGAGTGGGGCCAGCGGGAGCGGCGGGAGCCGGTTCCTCTTTCTTCTTCAGCGAGTTGAGGCCTTTCACCACCATGAAGATGCAGAAGGCGATGATGATGAAGTCGAAGATGACCTGGATGAAGTTACCCCATGTGAGGGCCAGTTCGGGCTTCACGACGTTTTCACCTTCCATGACGGCTTCGCGGATCACCCACTTCCAGTCAGTGAAGTTGAGGCCACCCGTGGCAGCACCGATGAGCGGCATGATGATGTCGGACACCAACGAAGTAACAATCTTGCCAAAAGCGCCGCCAATGACGACACCAATAGCCATGTCCATCACGTTGCCTTTAACGGCAAACTCTTTGAATTCTTTGAATAATCCCATTGCAATTCGTTTTTAATGGTTGAACAATAATGATTTGATTGCAAAAGTAGGGATTAATTGAATTGATGCAAGAAAAAAGTTGAAAAATTAGAACTCCGAGGTGAAATGGAACTCAATGTCAGGATACTTCTCCATAGCCATCTGGAGTGCATAAGGCGACTCGGCCAAGAACACATCGCGGCCGTCCTTGTCCTCGGCAAGATTGAGGCCTTTGCGCATCTTGAAATCGGCGAGTTGCTCCTCATTGTCGCTCGTGATCCATGCAGTCTTGTAAAGCGAGATGGGCTCATAACGACAGGAGGCGTTGTACTCATGCAGCAGGCGGTATTGGATGACCTCAAACTGCAGCTCACCCACCGTACCGATGATCTTACGGCCCGTCATCTTACCCGTGAAGAGTTGCGCCACACCCTCATCGGTCAGTTGTTCCAAGCCTTTAGCCAACTGCTTCGACTTCATCGGGTCGGCATTCTCCACATAACGGAACTGCTCGGGCGAGAAGCTCGGGATGCCTTTGTAATTGAGGATTTCGCCTTCGGTCAGTGTGTCGCCGATCTTGAAGTTGCCGGCATCATACAGGCCCACGATATCGCCCGGATAGGCCTCTTCCAACACCGATTTCTTTTGTGCCATAAAAGCCGTGGGGTTAGAGAACTTCAGTTCGCGGCGCTGGCGCACGTGGAAGTAGTTCTTGTTGCGCTCGAAACGTCCCGAAACCACACGCACGAAGGCGATACGGTCGCGGTGGTTGGGATCCATGTTGGCGTGAATCTTAAAGACAAAGCCCGTGAACTTTTCCTCAGTCGGTTCGATGCGACGTTCCACCGTGTCGCGACCAATCGGTGTAGGGGCAATCTCAATAAAGCAATCCAACAGTTCCTTCACACCGAAGTTATTCAATGCCGAGCCGAAGAAAACGGGACAAATGTCACCTTTAAGATAAGCATCGCGCGAGAAATCATCGTAAACGCCCTGCACCAGTTCTGTCTCATTACGCAAAGTCTCGGCATCCTCGCCAATCATCTTATCCAACTCGGGATTGTTGAGGTCGTCGAAAGCGATGCCCTCGGTGATATGCTGCTTATCGGAGTTGAAGAGATAGAGGCTCTTGTCGTAGATGCTATACACACCCTTGAACTTCGGGCCCATATTGATAGGCCAACTCAGCGGGGTCAAGCGTATGTTCAGTTTCTGTTCGATTTCGTCAAGCAGTTCAAAAGCATCCTTACCTGGGCGGTCCATCTTGTTGATGAAAACGATGATAGGGGTATTCCTCATACGGCACACCTCGACCAACTTCTCCGTCTGCGACTCTACGCCTTTGGCGGCATCAATGACCACGATGACGCTGTCGACAGCCGTCAAGGTGCGGAAGGTGTCTTCGGCAAAGTCCTTGTGGCCAGGCGTATCCAGGATGTTGATTTTGATATCCTTGTAGTCAAAGCCCATGACGGAGGTAGCCACGGAGATGCCACGCTGGCGCTCAATCTCCATCCAGTCGGAAGTGGCTGTCTTCTTGATCTTGTTCGACTTCACGGCACCGGCCACCTGAATGGCGCCACCGTAAAGCAGCAGTTTTTCGGTCAAAGTGGTCTTACCCGCATCGGGGTGGCTGACGATGGCGAACGTCCTCCGCCTGTTGATTTCATCGATGAATGACATAAACTACGATTTCGATAAGGTGCTTAAAAAACAAAAGCGCAGGTCTTTTTGACTTGCGCTCTTGCGGTCCGGACGAGACTCGAACTCGCGACCTCCTGCGTGACAGGCAGGCATTCTAACCAAGCTGAACTACCGGACCAGCCTGAAAAAGAACTCTATTGCTTTGCTTTGCGGGTGCAAAAGTACAACCTTTTTTGAAACTGACAAGTTTTTTTCTTCAATTTTTTGAAATTTTTTCTGCAATATATGATAATATACTGATTATCAACAAACTAAATAAACAGTTAAGCTAAGGTTTATCTAACACCAGTGCGCCATCACCAATATTATAATAAGGTAAGGCGGCGGCATCGGCTTGGGCCACCCAACGTGTCATCAGATAACGAGGTACCGAGCCGTCGATGAGCAACTGCTTCACATCATAGCTATTCACAATCGACTGGACATCGGGTTGCTGCTTACCCACAACCAACAAATAATCCACAGGCAGGCGATAAGAAAGACTATAAAGACATCGCTGGCCATCCCAAAGCGCCAACAACTTCCCTTCAAAGGAAACGAGGTTGGATTTCTTTCGCACGAAACCGTTTTCATAATCCTCCTCAAGGCTGATTGTTTCGGGCTGAGGTGAGAGATGCTGTTTCGTCCATGCGCCCCGCAGGCTATAATCCACCGTTGACACATCGCTCATCAAGGCAGAATCCGCCAAAAGCACATGCTCTCCTCCCCTCACAAAATCAACAGCCGTATGGTTGCGCAAACTGAAGAAGGTCATTCCTCTCTGGTTATCGGTTTTATACAAACGAATCGTCGTCGACACCATTACCACTAACAACACTGACAGCAATGGGATGAACAAACGCCTATTGCGCGAAGCGACCATCAGGAGCAGAAGCAAAAAGGCCAAAATCAGCATGGCAAATTCAAATTCGCTGACATACAATCCTTTAATTATGGAAAAAGGCAAGCTTTCCACCCACGATACGAAGACATTCATCACATACACCGCGCCCCACACCAGATAACCGACCAGCACATTGACATAAGGTATCCACGACACCAACAGCAGCACCATACCACTGATGATGACCAAAAACGAGATGGGTGTCATGAACAAATTGCTTAGCCAGAAATAAGAGGTAAACTGATGGAAATAAAAGAGCGTGAACGGTATTGTCGCCATCTGTGCCGCCAGCGCCACCGCCGTGATTTCCCAGGCCCTGTCAAGCAGTTTGTTTTTCAGATATATCAAGTTATAGATAGGCCTTTGCAGCACCACAATGCCAATAACAGCGGCATACGACAGTTGGAAGCCGATTTCAAACAGATTATATGGGTTGATACACAGCAAGACAAACGCCGAAGCTGCTATCGAGTTGATGACGAAGCCTTTTCTCCCAATCATCTCACCAACAATCACAAAAGTGATCATCAAAGAAGCACGGAGTATGGAAGGCGAAAGACCGGCGATGAGGGCATAAAGCCATATCAAGACCAGCAAAATCACATGTTTCAGCGTTTTTTGCCATTTCTTGCGGTTAAGGAAACCCAGCAGAAAACCAGCTATCAGAAAAATGATGCCGACATGCATGCCCGATACGCAAAGGATATGCATGGAACCGGCTGCCACATAGTTTTTGCGAACTTCATCAGCAAGCTTGTCGTCATAACCCAACAAGATGGCAGCAGCAACCCCAAACTCATCATTGTCGAGGCCACTACGCTGAAGCGAAGCCAACAAAACGTCACGAAAACGATATGAGAAAGCATAGATGGGGTTAGCGTTATTCGTTTGCAAGTCCAGCCAGTCACCCTCTTTCAGATAGGTTTGCCCCGTAATGCCTTTGTGCATCAGGTAGGCGCGATAGTCGAACTCTTCGGGATTCAAGGGAGGCGTCACCTCACGTATTGGAGCGGGAATGGCAATCAGATCGCCATAATGCAGCGAGAAAGCCGTATCGCTTTTAGGGAAATACGCCATCACCTTGCCCGTAACCGGCCTTGAAGGCATACTGCCGCCAAACTGGTACTCCAGACTCAGCACCGCGCGAATTGAATTCGTTCGCTCTGTCGGGGCATCATAGATGCGGGCGACATAATACGTGGCTCCCTTCTCAAAATTGCGGTAATAATCCTTTTGAACCTCCGATTCGTGGACTTGCGTGATAGCGTATCCCGCCAAGACCAAATAACAGGCCATCAAGACACCGAACATCCAATTGCTGCGGTAGTTTCTCAAAACAAAAGCCAACACCGAGGCCAAGACGAAGAGCAGGGCAGCAATGGCGATAACCGTCAGTGGGGCAAGTCGAAATGTGGGGAGACAAACACAACACCAAACACCCAATGCGAAAGGAACCAACATCCTTACGAATGGATATTTAGCATAATCCGTCATAATTCAACGTGTTTTTACTTACCTTTCTTCATTTTCTGGTCGAAGGCGCAAGCATCCTTGAGTGGTTTGCGCAAGGGCATCAACAGCGTCAAACGGGCCTCTACATTCCCAAGATATCTCTTGCCGAGGGTCTCATGCTCAATATCGCCCCATCCCTGAAACGGGACATCCTCATTCATTTCGTGCAATGAGAAATTGTTCAAAACGCTGACGCCACACGAGAGGTCGAACTTCACAAAAAACTGGGTCTTATGGACCAAAAAACGAGAGCAGAGGCCCAGTCCTACCACTGCGCTGAGGTCATAAGGCTGGATGGTGGCATCCGTCAATTCGGACTCATAGACCAAGGGCGGGTAACTTTCATCATCATAGGTGCGCTCCCAACGCACATCGCCGTTCAGCCAAAGGTCAAAGCGGGGGGCGACATAGAGATACGGGCGCAAATGTTCACCATATCCAAAATAGAACGAAAACGGCATCCTGACCTCAACGGCGTTCATCCTCATGGCATAGTTAACACGGGCAAAGGTCGTCGTGGAATAGCTGGTCAGAAACTCAGTGGCAAAGACCTCGTGGGTACCGCGCATGGCATACGATGCATCCAAGCCCACCGAAAGACGCTGCATCGTCTTCCATTCCATGGCAAGACCGGCCGTTGGACCCAAACAAGGGCTAAACAGCGCCTTTGAAACCGAAGTATACAACATGTCATTGGCCGCAAAACTACCCGTTACCCCAATGCTAAACGCACTGGTGTTATTACACACAAAGTTTCTGTTTTTCAACGGTTTGGCAAACTGCGCCTGCAGGGAAACCGCGGAAAGCAACACAAACACCAATATGACAAAGCATCTCCTCATGGCATTATGGGGTTTGAGGGTTGACCAATGAATCGTTATACCAAGAGCATTGCTCAGCCAATCCATCGTGATCCTTGAAAATGAAGATGGTATTAGCGGGATAAACGGTTGGCGGAACGATGGAGTCGTTGTATCTCAATATTTTATATCCATACATAAGATTCCTGACGCCACCACTGGTAAGGGTTCCAGAGAGCAGCACCGCGTGCTCGGGATGGCCTTCGGTTTGAGGTGCTTCATGGTAATAGACCGTGAAATCGTTGCCACGACCTGTAAGGAAGACAGGGGTGATCACCTTACAGTAGGTCTCCTCCGAACTCATGCTGATGTAATCGGCAATTTGGAGGTACTGTTGCCTTATCTTATGGTAATGCGTAATGGGCGACAGCTGGCCTGCTTGAGGCGCAAACGGAGGTTCAAGATTGGTGGCCACATATTGATGCAGCGACTTAAACTCCAAGTCGACCACAGGCGGCTGGTCGCCGAAATAGACATGTTGCTCACCAAAGAGGTTTAGCAGGTCTTCGGGGAGATAATCCGTGATAAAGGGAATAACTTGCGGATCGTTGACCAAAATCGTATTGTCGCCCTCCTTGAGGCAGGACGGCAAAGCCAACAAAGCCAAAAGCAAACAAGCAATCCATTTCGTAGGCATAATCTTCATCTTTCATTAACCATTAGCGAGACAGCGTCACTTTCCTAGTCAAACACTTATCCTTATTCTTTACCACAAACAAATACAAGCCATTCTTCATTTCTGTCATGTCATACCTTTGTTCACGACAGCTGCTTGCATCCACGGAAAACACATCCAAACGTTGCCCCATGCTGTTGAAGACCTGAATCTCTACCAGTCCATTCAAGCCGCCAAAATGCATGGTCACGCTACCCGTCGTTGGATTGGGAGCAATCTCAAAACCATCTTCTTGCACGTTATCGTCCACATCGTAATAGGAGGTCTGGATGAAAAACTCCTCGTGTATGGTGTCGCAGCGATTATAGGCCCATGCGTGCAATGTGACGGGTTCCAACAAGAAGGAATGGATGTAAAGCGTACATTCCTTGCCTTTGTCGCCATGAGGAATCACGTACCAATTGGGGCAGTCAATCTGCCACAGCACAGTGTCCACTCTCGTCCGCGGTTCATCAAAATGAACGGCATATTCGTTCACACTAATATGCGTTTCACTTCCGCCTATGGGCCAATGCGTGCCCTCCAGACTGAAGTTGGGCGTAAACTCCATGTCGATAGTGAGGATATAGGTACTGTCACAACCAAAGATACTGGTTCCGACACGCTCAAAGTGACCCGAATTGAAGTAATTGACACCATAATACTCAAAGGCATCCACATCACATACTGCGGTATCAAGCACATGATGCTCGGGCACGCCCACATGGATCTCGACCGACAAGGTGTCATAGACCGTCTCCAAAGAGAATTCATTGGTGCCATTGATGTATGCCGTAGCCACATAATCGCCGGCTGCTTCATACTGATGCGACACTTCGATGCCAGTGCCTATCTGGCCGTCGCCGAAAATCCAGCTGACCCCGTTGATGGGATAATTGGTCTCGACCGTCATGTCGGCAATTTCATCCTTGCACATATACAAGCCGTCGTGATAGAGCTCACTCCAAACCCCATTGACAAGAAGTTTCTGCGTCAGGCTGACCACGTTAGCGCCAACACAATAAGCATAGCCGCGTGCATCGCCGAAGCCGTATACATGGGCTATCAAACCCGTTGCACATGCCAAGTGGTGTGTTCCATGACTGATGTGTTTCCTTACGAAGCTATAGTCAGAGGACCCATTGACGGGATGGAACTCATCGGCTCCAATCAATGCACCATCAAGATAAACGCGACCGACATCATCCCTTTCGACCACGATATTGACGTAGTGATTGTCAATGGAAGCAAACTCATAGTCGCTATTGAAAGTACAGAAAGTGATTTCATCAATCCTTTGCTCAACAGGTGGTATCCATGCCATGGAGGGATCACCATTATTTCCAAAAGGCTCCTCAGGATCTTGTCCTGTCGTGTTGTAAATATACACCACACTCGGTTGGGTGGTCTCGATGAAACAAGAGCCCTCGTTAGATGAGAGGGTAAACACAAAAGACTCACCTATATCGAGGGTGGCTATTGGATTGCCATTACGCTTCACCACATTCTCTTCACCAGCCGAGGTGATTTTCACAAAGTCGCGTGCCCGTCCTTGTGAGGTGGTCACAGCGAACTGCTGGCCCCACGAGTCGACCGGCAAGGCCTGTTCAAAGATATGGTCACGGCCATTCCCAACATCGATGGGGATGCAAGTCGTCGTATTTCCATTGAAAACGGCGATTTTTTTGCCGTCATGTGCCATTACGAGGGAGCCTGACAAATCGCGCCAATCGCCATTGTAGTTCGACCTGACGAAAAAAGTCTCTCCCGCATTCAAAGTGACCGAAGTCGGCACACCCGGGAAAGAAAACCCATGTTCCGTCGCCTCGCTTGTCGTAATGTCAACCACCGTGTTGTCCTCCACAGCGACGATGAGAAAAGCGCTGGTCAATATCCGATCACTAAGCCCCGAGCCAAGCATGGTGCCCACTTCCTGGTCAAAGCATTGTATGTAATATTCCGATCCCAAACTCTCAATCGGCAACACAAAAGAAGCATCGAACGAGTAGGTAGCAATGTTGCTGATGAACAACGACACCGTATCAGTGGCTCTCAACACCAAAGACTTATGGCCAATCTCTTCCGAATTGTTGTCATTGTAAGCGTATTCTTCGGGGATGGTTATATTGGTGATGCCGTTGGCGCCCACTGTAAACGGAATGTCGGGCAACGACCCGTCAGGCTTCGAGATGGTCCCCGAGCAGGCCCGCTTCGCACTGACCATCACCGTGTTGTCGATCCAACCGAGGCCGCCATTGTATTTGTATCCATTTTCCATATAGGAAAACCAGAACTCCGTGCCTTGGGTCGAGTTTTGAGCCAACAGCGACATGCCCCATAAAAGCATGAGAAAGGAGAATATATATCTCTTTTTCATGGCTTCATGCGTTTAAGTGCAGTCAAAATGACATCGGCGGCTTTCTCGGAAGCACCAACATTACCGAGACGATCTTTGAGTTCCTCATAGTCCTCCAGCAACTTGCGTTGACGCTTGCCGTTGTGGAGAAGCTGGTCCAACTCCTTGACCAAATTTTCCTCATTCAAATCACCCTGTATCAGCTCTTTTACAACCTCCCTGCCCATAATCAAGTTGACCAAAGAGATAAACTTCACCTTGATCATCCATTTTGCCAAGCAATACGAGATGTCCGTCGCCTTGTAGCACACCACCTCGGGAATGGAAAACAGCGCCGTTTCAAGGGTCGCCGTGCCCGAAGTGACCAAAGCCGCACTGGAGTTTTGCAGCAACTCGTAGGTTTGGTTTTCGACCAAAAACACATCGGAAGTGCCAACGATGTCCTTATACAAGGACTTGTCGAGCGAAGAGACGGCACCGATGACAAACTGATAGTTGGGGAAGTGTTTCGCTGCCTTCAACATCACGGGGAGGACACGTTTCACCTCCTGACGACGGCTACCAGGCAACAGGGCGATGATTTCGCGCTTCTCGCCCAGACTGTTGCGGCGCAAAAAGATTGATCGGTTGCTGTTGCCAACTTTTGCCAGTTCATCAAGCAACGGATTGCCCACGAAGGTCACGTCAACGCCATAATGCCTGTAAAACTCTTCTTCGAAGGGCAGGATGACAAGCATCTTATCCACCGACCTCTTGATCTTGTGTACGCGCCTGCGCTTCCATGCCCAGACCTGCGGGGAGATGTAATAGATCACCTTGATGCCTTTTTCATGGGCAAAATCGGCAATACGGAAGTTGAAGCCGGGATAGTCCACCAAAATGGCCGCATCAGGTTGATATTCCATGATATCCTTTTTGCACATGGCTATATTACCCAACACTTTTCGTAGGTTGACCGCCACCTCCACAAAACCCATGAAAGCCATGGAGCGGTAATGTTTCACAAGGTCGAGGCCTTCCTTTTTCATTCGGTCGCCACCAAACCCGCGAAACTCCGCCTTGGGGTCTTTCTTCTTGATTTCAGCCATGAGGTTTGAGGCATGCAAGTCGCCCGAAGCCTCACCCGCTATGATATAGTACTTCATGGGAATCAGACTTTATACAGGAAAAAGACGAGCAGCATGCCCACAACCGTGACGAGTAGGATGCCTTTACCGATGCGTTCGTAATTCCATTTCACCAAGGCCATCCTAAAAAGGATAATACCCGGAATAAAAGCCAGCAGATAGGGAGCACGACCATACTGGGCGCCCCAAGGGATAAGGCTCAGCAACAGGAAAAACAAGCCAAAGCTGGCGGCTCCCGCCAGCAATCCCAGCCAAAAACTATCCTTGATTTTCATGACTATATGCTTATTGATTCGTAATTCTTCATGGGTTCAAGACAATGATGCGCCGTCCAGTCGAAACACGTGGGCACCAACGAGGCGTAGTTGTGCTGTAAGGCCCACAGGTCGGTGTCGGGCGTGATGTCGTCGCTCTCAAAGGTGCCTTCCAAGTCGTAAAACTGCTGCCCATTTTCGTCATATTGGTCCTTGAACAGCTCCACCCAGCGGCAGGCCGCCTGACGACAGACCTTGATGCCCTTCAACGGCTCTTCACTCCGTTTCGGGAAGTTTACATTAAGACAGACGCCCTTGGGCAGACCTTCGTTCAGCACCTTTTGTGTGATTTCAAGAATGGCCTTGTCGAGATGGTCGAAGTCGGCATCGGGGTCGAGGCTAAAGAGGCTGTAGCCGATGGCAGTCAAACCGTTCATGCAAGCCTCGATGACGGCACCGATGGTGCCCGAATAGACGACCGTTGTGGCGGCGTTCATCCCATGGTTGATACCCGAGACGACCAAGTCGGGCCACTGCGGCATCAACTTCTGGTAGCCAAGCTTCACACAGTCAACAGGAGTGCCATTACAACGGTACTCCTTGAAACCTTCTTCCTCGTGAACGAGACGAACATAGAGCCTTTCACGGATGGTGCAGGAATGGCTTTTGGCCGACATCACCTCGTCGGTGGAGACCAGCACCACATCGCCGAGCGTACGCATCAGTGTGACCAGCTTGCGCAAGCCTTTGGCGGCATAGCCGTCATCGTTGGTAATCAATATTTTCGGGCGCTTTTTGTTCATCTCACAACATTATTCTGCAAAAATAGCAAAAAACTCAGAAGCTTTTCAAGCATTGATACAATTTCCGCGTTGGCAGCCCCATCACGTTGTAGAACGAGCCTTCCAGTCCGCTGATGCCCACATACCCTATCCATTCCTGGATGCCGTAGGCACCCGCCTTGTCGTAAGGTTTGCAATGTTCGATGTAATAGTCGATTTCGTCTTGTTCCAATTCTGCAAAAGTCACGTTGGAACGCACTGCAAACGACTCGGTCTTCTCAGCCGAGCGCACCGTGACGCCCGTCACCACATGGTGCGTCTTGCCCGAAAGCAGTTCGAGCATCCGTGCTGCGTCTTCCCTATCCTTCGGCTTGCCCAGGATTTCGCCTTCGCAAATCACGACGGTGTCGGAGGTGATCAGCAGATAATCAGCGGGCAATTCATCGTCATCAAACGCCAGTGACTTTTGCAGACTGAGGTATTTCGGGACCTCGTCCAAAGGCAGGTCTGACGGATAGTTTTCAGGCGTTTCCTTGGTCAGAATCTCAAAGTCCACGCCCATACCGCGCAGCAGTTCCTGCCGGCGTGGGGATTTTGACGCGAGGATGACATGGTATTTTTTCAGGTTAGAGAGCATAATTAACTAAAGTGTTTGTGACGCAAAAATACGAAAAATGGAGAAGCATACGCCTCTCCATTCTTCGTATCAGACTGCTTAATTACAGCAGCTTCTTCTTCAAAGTCTCAATCATGTCGACCGTCATCTTGTCGAGGTCGTACTTGGGATTCCAACCCCACTCCTTGCGGGCGCAGCTGTCGTCCATCTTGTTCGGCCAGCTGTCAGCGATGGCCTGACGGATCGGATCGAACTTGTACTCCATCTCGAAGTTAGGATAGTACTTCTTGATGGCGTTGTAGATGATCTCCGGGTCGAAGCTCATAGCCGTCACATTGAACGAGTTGCGGTGCACCAGCTTGCTCGGGTCGGCCTCCATGATGTCGACCATGGCATCCAAAGCATCGGGCATATACATCATGTCCATATAGGTGCCTTTGCTGATGGGGCAGTAGAACTTCTCACCCTTCACAGCAGCGTAGTAGATCTCCACAGCGTAGTCGGTGGTGCCACCGCCAGGCAGCGTCAGGTTACTGATCAAGCCCGGGAAACGGACGCTGCGGGTATCCACACCAAAGCGAGTGAAGTAATAGTCGCTCAGCAGCTCGCCCGTGACCTTGGTCACACCATAGATGGTGTTAGGACGCTGGATGGTGTCCTGAGGCGTGTTGTCGTGCGGCGTGCTGGCACCGAAAGCGCCGATGGATGAAGGCGTGAAGACGGCGCAATTGAAGATACGGGCCGTTTCAAGGCAGTTCACCAACGAGCCGATGCCGACATTCCAACCCAGCATGGGGTTCTTCTCGGCTGTAGCCGAAAGGATGGCAGCGAGGTTATAAATGGTGTCGATATTGTAGCGTTTCACCACGTCGACAATCTGCATGACCTGCGTCGAGTCGATTCTCTCAAAGGGACCGGTCTCGACAATCTCACCAGTCAAAGGGCGAAGATCGCTCGCAACCACGTTTTCGTTTCCGTAGGTGCGGCGAAGCTTCTTCACCAATTCTGTTCCGATCTGTCCGCCGGAACCAACGATTAATATTTTTTTCATAGTTGTTCAGTTATTCAGTTGTTAAGTTGTTCAGTTGTCCAGCCGCTTTGAACTGAACAACTGAACAACTCCAAACTATCAACTCATTTCAAAATTCCCAGTTCTTTACCAATCTTCACGAAGGCGGCGATGCACTTGTCGAGGTGCTCACGCTCGTGGGCGGCGCTCACCTGCACGCGGATACGGGCCTGTCCCTTCGGCACCACAGGATAGTAGAATCCCGTGACGAAGATGCCTTCTTCCTGCAACTTAGCAGCGAACTTCTGCGACAGCGGGGCGTCGTAGAGCATCACGGCGCAGATGGCGGATTGCGAAGGCTTGCAGTCGAAGCCAGCCTCGGTCATCTTCTTGATGAAGTAGGCGGTATTTTCATGCAACTTGTCCTGCAAGGCGTTGGTCTCGCTCATCATCTCGAACATACGAATACCAGCGGCCACGAGGCCAGGAGCCATTGAGTTGGAGAAGAGGTACGGACGGCTGCGCTGACGCAGCATGTCGATGATTTCCTTACGACCTGTGGTGAAACCACCCATGGCGCCGCCGAAGGCCTTGCCGAGGGTACCGGTCAGGATTTCGATCTTGCCACGGAGGTTGTAGTGCTCGGTGACACCACGGCCCGTGCGACCGACCACACCAGCGGAGTGGCTCTCGTCGACCATCACCATGGCGTTGTATTTCTGTGCCAGTTCATAAATCTTATCGAGCGGGCAGACGTTGCCATCCATCGAGAACACACCGTCGGTGACGATGAGGCGGAAGCGGCAGCCTTGTGCATCCTGCAATTGCTTCTCAAGGTCGGCCATGTCGGCATTGGCATAGCGGAAACGCTGGGCCTTGCAGAGGCGCACGCCGTCGATGATGGAGGCGTGGTTCAAAGCATCGGAGATGATGGCATCGTCGGGACCGAGCAGCGGTTCAAACACACCACCGTTGGCATCGAAGCAAGCGGCATAAAGGATAGTGTCTTCCGTGCCGAAGAACTCAGCAATCTTCGCTTCCAACTTCTTGTGGAGATCTTGGCAACCGCAGATGAAACGGACCGAAGCCATACCAAAGCCACGGGCATCCATACCGTCCTTGGCGGCTTGAATCAGTTCAGGGTTGTCGGCCAAGCCGAGGTAGTTATTGGCGCAGAAGTTGAGGCAAACCTTGCCACCGACCATAATTTCAGCGCCTTGGGCACTCTCGATGATGCGTTCTCTTTTATACAGGCCGTCGGCTTCAATCTGAGCCAGCTCCTTTTTGAGATACTCTTGAAAATTAGCGTACATGTGATTAAAAGTTTAAAGTTGTTCTTTGGCTGCAAAGTTACGAAAAGCATTGATAGGTTGTACAGTTTTTTTGAACAAATTCACATGCTACAGCTTTATTTTGTACTTTTGCGCAATAATTCAAAAAACCCATCAATGATGAACGGCACCTTATATATCTATAACAGCCTCTCGCGCTGCAAGCAACCTTTTAAACCCCTTAACGCCCCTCATGTGGGCATGTATGTCTGCGGACCCACTGTCTATGGCGATGCGCACCTGGGTCACGCCCGTCCAGCCATTACTTTTGACCTGGTTTTCAGATATCTGAAACACCTCGGCTATAAAGTCCGCTATGTTCGCAACATCACCGATGTAGGTCACTTGGAGCACGATGCCGACGAAGGCGAGGACAAAATTGCAAAGAAAGCACGCCTCGAGAACCTTGAGCCCATGGAGGTGGCACAATACTACACCAATCGCTATCATGCCGCCATGGACAAGCTGAATGTGCTGCGTCCTTCCATCGAGCCGCACGCATCAGGTCACATCATCGAGCAAATTGCCATGGTGCAAAAGATTCTCGACCACGGTTACGCCTATGTTGAGAACGGCTCGGTGTATTTCGACATTGAGAAATATAACAAGGAGCATCCCTATGGCATCCTCTCGGGACGCAACTTCGAGGAGATGCTCAACACCACGCGCGAGCTGAGCGGTCAGGAAGAGAAGCATAACCCCGTCGACTTCGCCCTTTGGAAGAAAGCTGAGCCCAAGCACATCATGCGTTGGCCTTCACCTTGGAGCGACGGTTTCCCAGGCTGGCATATGGAGTGCTCGGCCATGGGCTGCAAGTACCTCGGCGAGACCTTCGACATCCACGGCGGCGGCATGGATCTCATGTTCCCGCACCACGAGTCGGAGATTGCACAGAGCGTGGCCGCCAACGGCAAACAACCCGTCACCTACTGGATGCACAACAACATGATCACCATTGGTGGACAGAAGATGGGCAAGTCGTTGGGCAACTTCATCACCCTCGATGAGTTCTTCAACGGCAGCCACATCAACGCCAAAGGCGAGGAGATGATTGCACAGCCTTACAGCCCCATGACCATCCGCTTCTTCATCCTACAAGCCCACTACCGCAGCACCTTGGACTTCAGCAACGAAGCCTTGCAAGCTGCTGAAAAGGGTTACAACCGCCTGATGGAAGCCGTGAAAGCTGTCAAGACACTAAAAGCCACTGAAGGTGCTGCCAGCCTCGACATCCAAAAGATTGTTGACGCCTGCTACGATGCCATGAACGACGACTTCAACAGTCCCATCGTCATCGCCAACCTCTTCGAGGCCGTGCGCATCGTCAACACCGTCAAAGACGGCAAGGCGCAAATCAATCCTACAGAACTGGAATTACTCAACAAACTGTTCAACGACTTCGTCTTCGACATCCTCGGCTTGGTGGAGAGCAACGCTTCCGACGGCAGCGGCGCCATCGTCGATGGCCTCATGCAGACCATCATCGACATCCGCAAGCAAGCCCGAGCCAACAAGGACTGGGCCACCAGCGACAAGATTCGTGATGAACTGGCCAAACTCCATATCACCCTTAAGGATGGTAAGGAAGGTACCACTTGGATGGTTGATTGAAACTAAATACAACATGCCATGAATAAGAACAGCAACACAAGCAAGTATCACTTTAAGAACCTCGTCTTCGAAGGCGGTGGCGTGAAAGGTATCGCTTACGTAGGTGCTCTTGAAGTCCTCGACCGGGAAGGCATCCTCAAAGACATCAAACGCGTAGCTGGCACCTCGGCAGGTGCCATGGTGGCCGTCCTCATCGGACTGGGCTATTCTGCCGCCGAGCTGAGAGACATCCTTTGGAACCTCAATTTCCAAAACTTCCTGGACGACTCTTGGGGATACATCCGCGACACCAAACGCTTTATCACGGATTACGGTTGGTATAAAGGCGACTTCTTCCGCAATCTGATAGCCGACTACATCAAACAAAAAACCGGCAACGGAGAGGCCACCTTTAAGGATCTCCAGGACGAAACGAAATACAAGGATATCAGCCTGATTGGCGCCGACCTCTCGACAGGTTGCACCAAGGTGTTCAACGCCAGAAACACCCCAGACGTCAAAGTGGCCGATGCCGCACGCATCTCCATGTCCATCCCCCTGTTCTTTGCTGCGGTGAAAGGCGTCAACAAAGACAACCATGTTTATGTTGACGGTGGCCTTCTCGACAACTACGCCATCAAAGTCTTCGACCGCAAGAATCTTGTATATGACCAGCAAAACAACGCGAAACGAACCGAATATTACGAAATCCTCAATGAGAAGCTGTCGACACTTTCGCCCAGAGCTGCCAGACCTGGTCAATCCAAAAACCTCTATGTCTACAACAAAGAGACCTTAGGCTTCCGCTTGGATGGAAAAGAAGAGATCGCCAAATTCATCGATCCGGAATTCCAACCGCCGGCGAAAGAAATCAAGTCACTGTTTTCATACACCAAGGCCTTGATCACCACGCTTCTCGACGCGCAGGACAGCGTGCACCTGCACAACGACGACTGGCAGCGCACGGTCTTCATTGACACCTTTGACGTCGGTCCCATCGACTTCGATATCTCTGACGCAAAAAAGCAAAATCTTGTAGATTCAGGCACCGCTTGCGCTCAAGCCTATCTTGAATGGTACAACAACGACGAAGAGAAAGCCAACAAGTAACGTTTTCATCCCTTTATTAACCAAATCATTCATCATCAGATGAGAAAAACCATTTTGTTCAAGCAAGTCGGCAAGACACTTCGTTTTGCCACATTGTTTATTGCCCTTTGCTTTTATAAAGCAGCAATCGCCCAAGAATCATTCTATAGCTACGACAACCGTACATTTTTTGAGGTTGACGGCCGCCTGGGCAAGTACTTCCCTTTTGAGGAGCGTCATGCTTATATGAAGGTCTTGCCGCAATACGGCCTCGACCTGCGTATTGGTCGACAAACCGATGGCCGCATGCAGTGGGAGAAAGACTTCAACCATCTTTCATACGGAGCCTTCCTGCGCTTCGAGAAAAACAACGTGGACAGCATCAAATTCGTTGACCGCGATGCCAATGGCTATGAGCGCGAGTCGTGGCGTCCGCTCGGCGATTGCTATTCCTTGGGAGGCTTCATCAACGGGCATTTGTATCAAGGCAAGTATTGGTCGTTCGACTACGACATCCTGGGCGGATTCTCCTTCTGGACCAAGCACGGCGACGAATTCATCGGTTCTGTAGCCAATGTCCACCTCGCCATCGATGCAGGCCCGACCTTTATGATTGAGGACAATTTCGACCTGTTGGTGCGTTACCAGTTCTCGCACTCCTCTAATGCCGCCCTCCGTCTTCCCAATTGCGGTATCAACGTGTTCAGTTGGCTGGTGGGCTTGCGTTATCATCCCAATGGCAGGCCTGAGTTGATCCCCAAAGAGCGGCCGCGCCCGAAATTCCAAAAGACCACTTCGATTTTTGCCACAGAATCTGTTGGCCTGTTGCAAACCAACGAATGGATGCGCAGCTACCAAACCGCCGATGGCGCCATGGTCAGCGACCTGCCCGTGGAACGTCCCTATTATTTTGCCAATGTCATCCAATTAGGTATACACCGTCAGTTCCATCCCAAGTTCAGTTACAACCTCGCCTTGGACTTCGGCTGGACCGGTGAGACCAAACGCATGTACGAGAAAGCCCATCAGATGTACGATGACGGTCACGAATACTTCACCGGTGACGATGCCATTCCGTTGATGGAATACAGCTTCGCCCGCGGCCTGCACTTCGCGCCATCGGCCATGTTCGAGATTAACTACAATCGCTTTGCCTTCTGCCTTGGTGGCGCCTATTACCTCTGGCACGGCATCTACTCTGGCACCGACCAAAAGAAGACCTGGGGCTTGGCCGAGTCATCGGAAAGTAACTTTGAGGATACCTACCTCCCACCCTGCTACCGCACCTTCTATGGCCGCTTGGGCTTTAAGTATTACCTTGGCGAAAACCGCAATATGTTCGTGGGCAGCTTCATGAAGGTGCATGAAGTCGTCATCGACTATGCCGAGTTTACCTTCGGCATGAACCTGTATAGCTGGAAAGACAGGAAATAATCTTTATTCGCCGTAATCGACTTCTTTGAGGAGGTTACCCATCTCGTCGTAATACTTCCATTTTCCGACGTGCCTGCCATCCTTATAGGATCCTTCCTGTAGGAGGTTGCCGTTTTCTTGCCAAACGGTTGCCTGTCCCGTACGCAAGCCATTCACAAAGGTGCCGATGCTTTGCACGCGACCGTCAGGGAAATAAGCTTTCCACTCGCCTTCGCGTTTATCGCCTTTCATGCCACCTTCCATCTTCACCTGACCCGTCTCGTAGAACTCGACTTCTTTCACACAGGTGCCTTTCCTATTCAAAAACTGGGTCCTTTGAACTTTTCCGTCAGGATAGGTCTCGACCACTTCCTCCGTCAGTTTGGCCGTGCATGAGGCAAAAGCCATGGCCATTGCAAATAATAGAAACAGTTTCTTCATATTCCTTGATTTATTTTCTTCTCAACGGTTAAACATCAATCGGGCGCCTTTTGCCTCTTCGTGGAACGTGCCGTTCTCAAACACGAGGTTACCGTTCACGAAGGTATGCGTCACTCGGGAATGGACCTCCAAGCCATCGTATGGCGTCCAACCACACTTCGAGTATTCGTCATTGTCCAAAATCCTATGGCTGGCATTCATGTCGACCAAGGCCAAATCAGCATAGTAGCCTTCGCGGATGAAACCGCGGCGATCGATCTGATATAAGATAGCTGGATTATGGCACATCAACTGCACCAACAACGGCATATCGAACATCTCCGTCATGACATCCAAAGAATGCTGTATGGACGGAAAACCCGACTTGCTCGTGAAATAGTCGCCCGTAAACTTCTCCTCTTTCAGATGCGGTGCGTGGTCAGTGCCAATGGTGTCAATCAAGCCGTCACGCAAGGCCTGCCGTAAGGCCTCTTTGTCGCGATGCGACTTGATGGCGGGATTGCACTTGATGGCGAAGCTCTTGGCCTCATAATCGTGGTTGTCGAACCACAGGTAATGCGGACAAGTCTCAGCCGTTATCTTTTTGTCTTTCAGCGAAATGTCGTTTCTAAACAGCGACAATTCCTTTTGGGTCGAAACATGCATCACATGCAGCCTTGCACCGAACTTTTCTGCCATGTCGACGGCCTTAGCGGAAGATTTGTAACAGGCCTCCATCGTGCGGACAAAAGGATGGATGCTCGCATCGGCGATGACTTCACCCTTGGCAGCCAAGTCCTTGCAGCGCACCGTGTTCTCATGGATAGTCTGCTCGTCTTCGCAATGCGCGGCGATGAGGCAAGGTGACTCCCTAAACAAGCGCACCAAAACCTCATTCTTGTCCACAAGCATATTACCCGTGCTGGAGCCCATAAACAACTTGATGCCACAGACTCGCTTTGGGTCAGTTTTAACAACTTCAGCAAGGTTATCGTTAGTGGCGCCCAGATAGAAGGAATAATTGGCCAACGACTTCTCGGCAGCGAGGTCAAACTTCTGTTGCAATAGCTCTTGCGTCGTCGTTTGAGGATTGGTGTTAGGCATATCCATGAACGAAGTCACGCCACCTGCCACAGCAGCACGGCTCTCCGTGTAAATGTCGGCCTTGTGCGTCAATCCGGGCTCACGAAAATGCACATGTTCATCGATGATGCCAGGAATGAGGTATTTGCCTGTGGCATCGATGACTTCCCAAGCCGGCCCTTCGACAGGCTCAGGGACCTGACCATCGCGCACAATCTTGGCAATCTTGCCATCCGAAATGAAGACACTTGCCACAAAGGTCTGGCCTTCGTTGACAAGTGTCGCATTTTTGATATAGTAATTCATCAGCTCTTTCTTGGTTTAATCTTACCCGTCATGCCTCTCCAACGCAGGTTAAGTACACCGAAAACCGCCTCGCGGAAAATACCCTTGCTCATCTTCGACTGTCCCTCACGGCGGTCGGTGAAGATGATCGGCACCTCCTCAATCTTGAAGCCGAGTTTCCAAGCGGTATACTTCATCTCGATTTGGAAGGCATAGCCAACGAACTTGATTCTGTCGAAATCAATGGTCTCGAGCACCTTGCGCGTGTAACAAACGAAGCCTGCCGTGGTGTCGCGCACCTGCATCCGTGTGACGAAACGCACATAAGCAGAGGCATAATACGACATCAGCACACGTCCCATGGGCCAGTTGACCACGTTGACGCCTGTCTTGTAACGTGAACCGATAGCCAAATCGGCACCATTGGCACAGGCATCATGCAGCCTTGACAAGTCATCGGGGTTGTGCGAGAAGTCGGCATCCATCTCGAAGACATACTGGTAGTCACGCTCCAAGGCCCACTTGAAGCCCGTGATATAAGCCGTACCAAGACCCAATTTACCCGGTCTTTGAATCATGAACAGGCGGTCGCCAAACTCCTGCATCAGACCTTTCACGATATCGGCAGTGCCGTCGGGGCTGTTGTCGTCGATAATCAAAATATCGAACGCCATCGGCAGGTTGAAGACGTAACGGATAATCTTCTCGATGTTCTCTTTTTCCTTGTAAGTCGGGATGATGACTAGATTCTCTGACATTTCAAATTCGTTTTCTTATCAACGTGCAAAGATAGGGGAATATTTTATTCTTCAACAACGAAGTTCTTCACCTCCCAAGTGGCCGAAGCGTTGAAGTTGCTCGTGTACTTGAACGCGATGGTCACCCGCTGACCCAGATACGGGTTCAAATCGGAAGTGGAGTTGATGAAAGTCCAGTTGTTGCCAGCAGGCCATTGGCTGAGGCTCAGTTCGGTCCAAGTGCTTTGGAAGACGTTTCCATCATAATCGGTGGAAATCATCACCGACAAAGCGCCATCAGGTGAGGCATGATTGACGGCTTGGTCGAACTTCAACGTAGCGGCGCTGGCATTTGAGAGGTCGATGACAGGCGAAATCAGCCAGCTCTCTGCAGCGTAGGCCTGATTGACGTATGCGCTGGCCTTCATACAGGAATAGCTGGCATCATGTTGCCAGACATAAGTCAACTCTTGAGGCAGCATGACATCCTCAATGGTGAACTGACCTTGACCACTAGCGAAGGTCTCGGAGAAGATGGTCGTTCCAGGAGTCGGAGGAGGCGTGACACCGCCTTCCAAGACGAAGTCATTCTCGGTGCCACCGCTGTCGCGCAGACCGGCCTGGTTGAAGTACTTGCGGAGCTTGCCGTTCACAGCCAGATGCTTGCCGAGGTTGTCGGGATTATCCATCAAGTTGACTTGCGTACGCAAAGGCTTGCCAGCAGGCAGGTTGACGATGATGCATTGGCTGATCTCATTGCAGCTGGCATCGTCGGCAATGACCACATTGGTGGCCAAGTCGAACGGAGCGCTCCAGTTGATGTCGTCATTGCCGGTGACCGAGCTCAATCCCGACTTCACGGCACCGACGATATAGCCATGCACCCATGCGATGGGCTCTTCGTTCTGCAAACCGATACCGGCAGCCACATTATACGGGTCGTCGGCCGTACCACTGCCTTCACCTTGTCCAGGCGTGGGAGGCGTGGGAGGCGTCACACCACTACCCTCTTCGATGGTGATGCTTTGGATCTCCATCGTACCTGCCTTGCTGTCGGTGGAGGTGTACTTCACAGCTACGGTAATCGTTTGGCCGACATACTCCGTCAGTGAAAGTTCAACGGTGATGAAGTCGTTCCAGTTGCTGCCTTCCACCAAAGTGGCGGGGACTTGAGTCCATGACGCCATATTCGGGTCGCTGCCCCAAGTGTTGTTGGTCGATGCCCAAACGGTGACTTCCTCATTGATGTTGTTGAAGTAACGGCCGATGTAGGACATCGTCATCTTGGCATCATCCACACCCGTAATAGCCACCGGCGAGGAGATGAGCCAGTCTTCGTTGGCATAATAACTGCCGCCGACATAACCCGTCATCTTGGCGGTGTTGTAGTCGATCTCCCATGATTGGGCACCAAAGATGTCGTAAGTCATATAGGTGCCAAACTCCGAGGCAAAGCTTTGGCTATAAGGCATGTTCTGCACCTCGCCACCCGGGTTCGGTCCAGGAGGAGGCGTTGGGCCACTACCCTCTTGGATGAGGATGCTCTGCACCTCGATGGTACCCGCATTAACGTCATCCGAAACGTATTTCACGGCCACACAAATCTTCTGGCCCACAAATTGCGAGAGGTCGACGGTGGTGGAAACGAAGTCATTCCAGTTGCTACCCGAGATCCATGTGGCGGGGACTTGCGTCCAAGTGGCCAAGGTCGGGTCACCCGATGTGTAGTCGGACGAGACTTGGAGGGTGATGTCGCTATCCAAGTTGTTGAAATAACGGGCAATGTAGGTCATGGTCAGGCTGGCACTCGAGACATTCTCCAAGGAGAACTTGGCCGAGATCAGCCAGTCTTCGTTAGCATAGTTGGTGCTGTTGGCATAACCCGTCATCTTGGCGGTGTTGTAGTCGATTTCCCATGACTGGGGACCAGCCACATCGTATGTGGTATAGGTGCCAAACGACGAGGCAAAGTCTTGATAATAGGGCAGACCATTGTCGCCACCGGGCACATAGCCGTCAAAATCAAGCTCACGGGCCGAACGGATAACGAGTTGCCAAGTGTTGTTATACACAGTGGCGATAGCAGTCAAATTGCCCGTACCCTGCGGCAGCGAGTCGTTGGCGAAGTTGGCGTAGTTGCTCGTACGCACGATGACGGTCTGCGAGTAATCCGTGGGATCAGCCAATGTACGGTTACCATAGGTGGTCGGATCGGCGAAGGTGTTCTGTTCGGTGAACCTCACGTTCTCCAAACGTATCAACTGGGCAAGATGGTTTCCTGCGTTGACTTCAGCAATGGTGGTCACTTCCGGCTCAATGGGCTTGTTGTTGGCCAAGATGACGATGTGGCCATCAGCCTCGAAATTGCTCAACTGCGGCAGGTTGTTGTACATGGCATAGGTAACGTCCTTTAGATAAATGCGGACGGAGTCACCGATGCGGACGCCACTGACGGCGTTAAGGTACAACTCAATGGCTTTACCTGTAGCGCGGTCCTGCATAAAGGCAGCCTTGTAGAGGTTGCCCGACACCTCGTCAGCAGTGATGATGCCATACACCGAGGCGTCTTCTGTGAACACGGTGCCAGGTTCCATATTAAGGATGTCCTCAATGGTGTATACCTCACCAATCGGCAGGTCCTGGATAGGCGGTTCAGGATACTCTTTCTTGCAGGCGGTGAACATCATGCCCACCATGGCAAGGAGAAGAAATGTGTTGAATACTCTGTTTTTCATTTTATTATGTGTTTATTGTTTATTTTCTAACTGTCAAACTGATGAAATAATTGAGGCCGTACATATAGGAGTACTTGTCGGGGAACATGTCGGGGTTGTTGGCGTTGAAGCGCAACTGCTCGTAACCATAGAGGATGGTGTTCTTGTTGTTAAGCAAGTTGTTGACACTCACATTCACCAAGAAGTAATAGCCTTTATAACGCTTCGAGAAACCACCGTAGAAGTCGAGCGTAAAGGCATCCTTCATCGGGGTCTGTCTCAGCACATCCTCGATTCGGATGTCACCTTGGGCATAGTGCAGCATGCCTTCCTCGGTGTGGTTGTATGGGTTCACATCAAAGTACATATTGGCCATATAGTTGGCGTTGAGGCTGATCCACCAGTATTTCGGTGAGTTGTATTTGATGCCCAACGAAGCCACCGTCTCAGGGCCTGAGGAGACATGGTAGTCTTTCAAGTAAGCGACGCTGTTTTGAATGTATGCCGTGGCATTGTTGTCGTCGTAAACCGAGAAGATCGGGTTGTTACGATACGTATGGATACCATTGGCAGCAGCAGCCTGCAAGGTGACGGTCGGAGTGACATTCCATTCCGCGCCCATTTCCACACCAAGGCTCTTCTGGTTGATGTCGGTCATAATGAAATTGATGAACTCGCTGGTGTAGGAGTTGGCGCTGGTCGTGGTGTTCTGGAACACATTCTCGCAATAGAAGCTGCGGTTCCAGATAAGATTCTGGTAGGTATAGTAATAACCCGTCAGGCGGAACTTGAAGATGGGCGAGCGGTAGAGGTAACTCAAGTCGAAAGCATTGATGCGTTCGCTCTTGAGGTCGCCTTCCACCACAGTTTGGCGGGTGCGGGGCGAAACGTAGATATCTCTAAACTGCGGAGCTTGCAGCATGTAGGCCATATTAGCCACAATGTGGTTACGGCCGTTGATGGCATAGGTAGCACCAGCCTTCACGCTGGGGTCGAAGAAGTTGTGCATCTGATCCTTGCCGTATGAGTTCTCAGCGAAAGAGCCGCTCTTCCAGAGGCCTTCGCGCCAGATCTGCGTAAACTCAGCCTGCAAGCCCAAATAAAGGTCGAAATTGCCGACGAGCCAGTCTATTTGGTCCCAAATGCGACCATAGTTACGGTTGGCGTAGTAGTTATAGCCGATGATGTCACCGACCTTGGCCACATGGTTGGGGTTGAACAGGTTGGTCTGGCACTCGTCGCTTTCGAGGCTCTCGGCATACTTATTAATATCGAAGTAATAATCACCGCCGAGGAGATCATTCACCTTCTCATAATAGTGCGTCCTTGATGCGCTAACGGAGAATCCGCCCGTCATGATGAGGTCAGGTTTGAACTCGTGCTTGAAATAGGTGGCGTTGCCTGTCTGCATCTTGTCGTAGTGACGTTCAGCAAGGATGTACTTAGAGGCGTTGCCCGTAATGGTGTTGCCTTCCTGACCGTTGGCATTGTAAACGGTGAAGAGGTGGTTGCGATTGGCGTTGTAAAGGGCATCCCAATCGATTTGGGTGACTTTCGGGTCGCGGTTACGCCAAGCTTCAATCTGGGCCTCGATTTCCGCCGTGCTATGCGCATTGGTCATGTAATAACTCGGAAGGTTCTTGTAGTAGTCGGGACGCGGGTCAGCAGCCTCACCCCATTCAAGCGAGGTCTGACCGCCAGGACCACCGAAGAAGAAAAATGAAGTGTTGAACTCGGTGCGTTTGTTAGGCGTCCAATACCAAGAGAGTTGAGCAAACGGCTGGTGGTAGGAACTCGTGCGCGAGTTGCGGATGACCTGTTTGCCGCTGGCGTCCACGGTCTGATAACCCCAGTTGGGATTGTAGAAGTTGGAGCCAACAAGGTCGTAGACTTCCTGCACCACGGGTGCCGATCCGCCACGCTGCGAGGGTGCGCCGAACACGGTGAGGTCGATGCTGTGTTTGTCGTTGATCTTCTTCTCCACAGAGAGGAAGTAGCTATAGGCTTGATAGAAGGTGCCTTCGGTATAGCCTTTGCCCGCATAACGGCCACTGGCGTGAGCCATCAGATACCAGCCCTTCCCTATCTCACCCGTGCCGATGGAGGCCATGGCGCGGTGGTTGTAGGAGCGGTTGCTGAAAGCGTAGCTCAGCGAGATCTGCTTACGGTATTGTGAGGCTCTCGTCGAATAGGCCGTCAGACCGCCGAGGTTACCAAAACCGGCATCCGTCTTGCCAAGACCTTCGACAAGCACCGAGTTACGGAAGGCATCGTTGAGACCTCCCCAATTGGAGAAGACAGGGCGCCCCGTTTCAGGATCGTTCATCAGGATGCCGTTGATCATCACGTCGCTGTATTTCGAGTCGTTGCCACGCACACGATAACGCAATGAGCCAAAGTTATAGGCCGCGATGCTGTTGAACACGTCGCTCGACGAGTTGAGCAAAGTGGAGGCATCGTTGACCGAGGTGGAGGACTCCTCAAAGTCGGAATCCATCAGGATCACCGTCGGCAAGTCGTTTTGGTTCATGTCGGTGGAGTCGATGACTTGGGCTGCAAGCCGCGACACCATCAACAAAGGAACCGCCAATAATAGTAAGAGTTTCTTCATATTGAACTTATTATGATTTGCGTTGTGTTTTGCATGAATCAAACGGACAAAGATAGGTAAAAGTTCTTTAGCAGCTATCATTTTTATTGGATTAATTTGTTACCTTTGCCGCGTTATCAACCCTAATATCATGCTCCACATGAACAAACACTTTGCTTCCATATTGGCACTTTTGGCTTTTGTACTTGGTTTTACAAGCCTTAACGCGCAAGAGAAACAGGCCTATAAAGTCGGCCTCGTGGGTTTCTACAACCTGGAAAACCTCTTCGACACCATCAACGACCCGAACAAGAACGACGAGGAGTTCCTGCCACAAGGCGTCAACCAATGGAACACCGAGAAATACTTGGCCAAACTCCACAACATGGCCTACGCCATCTCCACCATCGGTGCCGACTGGTCGCCTGATGGTGTAGCTGTCCTCGGCATGTCGGAGATGGAAAACCGCACCGTGTTGGAGGATCTGGTGGCCCAGCCCGAACTGAAAGACCGCAACTATCAGGTGGTGCACTACGACTCGCCCGACCGTCGTGGCGTGGATGTAGGTTTGATATACAATCCTAAGTATTTCAAGTTGACCAACAGCAAGACGTACCACACCATCATCCCCGAGGATCCCGAGTTCATCACCCGCGACCAACTGGTCGTATCGGGTCTCTTCGACGGCGAGATGATGCACTTCATCGTCATGCACTGGCCTTCGCGTGCCGGTGGCGAGAAACGCTCCATGCCCGGCCGTATTGCAGCCGCCAATTTGTGCCGCCATATCGCCGACAGCATCATGCGCGAGGACCAAAACGCCAAAATCATCATGATGGGCGACTTCAACGACTACCCGACCAACAAGACCGTTACGGAATATCTGCGTGCCTCAGGCGACATGAAAGACCTGCGCGATGGTGAGTTCTTCAATCCCATGTACGAGCTGCACAAGAAAGGCTATGGCACTAACTTCTACCGTGATGCACCTGGCGTACTCGACCAGATGATCCTCACGCCGGCGTTTGTGCCCAACGGCTATGACACCTATCAATTCAAGAACGCGAAGGTGCACAACAAGGAGTTCCTGAAGCAGCATGGCGGCAAATACAACGGCTATCCCTTCCGCACCTTCGGCAGCGGCGTCTGGATGGGCGGCTACAGCGACCACTTCCCGGTGTATGTCATTCTGCTGAAGAAAGCGTAAAGGTTAAGGCCCCTGAGCCTGTCGAAGGGCCGAACACCAAAATGAGATTCCCTTCGGGAATGGAGTGCTGTATTATGTAAATAGGCGGCGGCTAATAGGGTCTACCCAAAGTAAACGCTACAAGCCGCCGCTTAAAATTTGATCTTTCACTCCATTTCCTTTGGGAATCTTTATTCCCTCACTGCCACACGCGCTGTATGGTTTCTCCCTTCCGCATCCGCAATCCGCAGCAGGTAAACGCCTTGTGGCAAGTCCGTAACAGGGATTTCATTCGTGTCGTGCACGGTCTTCACCAACTGTCCAATGGAATTGTAAACCTGCACTTCGGCGGATTCTATGCCTTCGATTCTCACTAAATCGGTTGTAGGATTGGGATAGACGGCCACCGCTGCTGTGCCTTCATGCTCGGCGACGCCGACACCCGGCAGCTCGATGAAATTCGTGAACTCCGACCAATTAGGGGCGTTTTGGTAGGCTTCGAGAGTCCCTACAGGAATGTAAACGGGAATGCCGTGGTTCACATATTGGAAAGTTTCGTCACAGATAAAAGGCGGTGTGCTCGCGTTGACTGTCATCTGTTTTAGATTTCGCAGATTGCGGAAGGCCATATCTTCTATGGAAATCATGGTCGAAGGCAATTCCAGCTCTGTCGGCTTGGTCAAGAAATCGAATACCATCCAATCAATATATCCGACCCCTTCGGGAATCTCGATGGCAGTGATATTGAACAGTTCGAAAAATGGGTCGCCATACACATAAATCATGTTGGGCGACAGGCGAAGTGTGCCATCGAAAGCGCAATGGCTGAACCCACAACTGGCGATGTCGAGCACCGACTCGGGAATAATGAGGTCGCCGCGCATGTTGTCGCATTCGTCGAAGGTGTGCTCCTCAATGTAGGTGAGCGACTCCGACAAGGTCAGGCTCGTGAACTTCCTGCAACCATAGAAAGCCCATTCGCCGATGTAATCGACGGAATTCGGGATGACCAACGGTCCTGTGAACCAACAGTCCCAAAAGGCGCGAGCACCAATGTATCGGACGGTGTTGGGAATGACCAAAGGCCCGGAGTAGCTCATACTCGAGCAGCCTTCCCAAAATGCCCTTTCGCCGATACCGACGACGGTATATTCCGTGAAATCGATGCTCACTGTTTCGGGGATGGTGACACCGCCCGAATAAGGGCCGAGACATGTTTCGATCATCACCTCGGGTGGGTTGGTGGATGCGATGGCATAGGCCAGGGTCTGACCCGTCGGGCAGACCGAGCAGAAATCGTAGGCCGAAGCCGAAATGCCCGTCATCAGCAGGGCAAGCAAAGTGTAAAGTCTTAAGTTTTTCATTGTTTTGTGATTTTGTCTGTGTAAACCATTCCGTTCATATCTGTGATGCGAAGCAGGTAAATGCCGTGCGACAAGTCTGCAACGGAGATTTCATTGATATCACGCACAGTCTTCACCAACTGCCCAAGTGCATTATAAACCTGCACCTCGGCAGGCTCGATGCAGTCAATGTAAACCGTATGAGATGCAGGATTAGGCCACAATGTAAAGGCTTTATTTTCCGTCTCTTCCACAGCTTCAATACTGACAAAATGCGCCGTAATCTGTCCACCTCTTGCAACCATGTGTGCATATTCAGGATCTGTAGAGATGGTGTCGCCATCCTGGTTAGTCCAGCCAACAAACTGGTAGTTTTCATTTGCGGTGGCGGAAAGATGGGCTCTTTCACCGAAAAGGTAAGTCCCAGAACCGTTTGCCATGCCCCCATCACTTGGTTCTGCAACAACATCCAGTTCAAAAGGCGTGTAAACCGACTCACGGCTGCGGAACATCTTTCCTTCTATGAGGTAGCCATCGTACTCGTATGATAACAAATAACCATCGGGCAACAAATACAAATCTGATGCTATATAGTCCATACCAGAACCAATGCTTTCGTAACTATACCCGCCATCACTTGAACGGCAAAAACCTTGATAGTCAGCATGAGCAATATATACATTGTCATTATCATCAAGGGCGACAGAATATACATAATAATCGCCATTCAGCATCTCCCATGTCTCGCCATTGTCAACCGTCCTGAATACTCCGACGTCTTCATCGTTGTTATATCCAGAGCACCCGGCATAAATGATTCCTTCACGGCTTTTCGCGAACGTTATAAAATAATTACTATCCAAGCCTATCGAGTGCCACGTGCCGCCATGGTCTGTTGAGCGGATCACACCTATATGGTATACGCTTGCGTCGGTCAAACATGCAAACAGTGTCCCATCGTCAAGTTCAACAAAACCATTAACAACAGTTACTCCAGCATGGGGGCTGTCCCACGAAGTCCACCAAGTATCACCACCGTCAACCGACATATATATGCCATGATTATCGCCAACATAAAGTGTACCATCAGAGGTCTTGATGAATGATCGGGGTGCCGAAAAAGAAGCATATCCCAACAGGTTCCATGAATTTCCATCCCATTTAAATATAGGAGTATTGGAGGCAACTGAAGCGTACAACTCATCGTCTTCGGAAAGATACAGAAAATCAACAGATTGGTTTTCAAACCCCACGCACTGCCAAGTCTGACATGTGTCTACACTTCGATAGACACCGTGCATTGATGCCACATAAACAGTGTCGATACTGCGCCCGACAGGATGATGGAACCAGTCGTTATTGGTGTTGACTTCAATCCAAAAATCATCTGCCGATTGCCCTTGCATTGTCACCCCTCCCACCATCAGAAGGAGCGCAAGCAGGATGTAAAGTCTAATGTTTTTCATCGTTTCGTGATTTTGTTCGTGTAAACTATCCCTTCTGCATCAGTAATGCGCAGCATATAAATGCCTTGCGGCAAGTCTGCAACGGGAATTTCATTCGAGCTTTGAATGGTTTTCACTAACTGCCCAAGAGCGTTGTAAACCTGAGCATCAGAAGCCTCAATCCCTTCAATGTGAACAAGGTTGCTGGTTGGATTGGGATAGATGCAAACATAGGCATTCGAATCGGACCCATTGATTCCGTTTGGCCATTGGCTGCCAAAGAGTGGGAACCCGCCGTTTGACATTTCTGCATCTTCGCGCCAGCGGCTCACTTCACCAATCTCGGAAAACTGACTTTCGACATACGCTGCACCTGCGTTCAAGGCGGTCAGCAGGTCTTGGGTGTTGAAAACAGCATCGTCGAGCACCCAAACCGTGGGCGACTGCGTTGCGCTGAAGGCGGACGAGTTTTCCAAATCCGGACCTTGACCATTGCTGCCGTATTCGTCAGAGGCCAACCAATAGCAACTGCTGAATTGGTCGTTGGTGGAAGAATAGCCGACAATGGCTCCTCTCGGACAGACATAATTGTCAATTTCATGGATGAGTTCGCCGGTGCTGTAGGCATTGATGACCCTGTCTTGCGAAAGCGACAATTCGCCCACGATGCCGCCGACACCAATGCGCGCCCCTACGGTTGCTGTATTGTACACGTTCAGTATCCTCATCACATAACCATTGCTAACGCCTAAAATGCCACCTGCGAGATAAGCATTTTCGACTACCACACCGCTATTGCTGCAATCCACAATGAACAATTTCTCAATGCCACTACCTGCTGCAAATCCTATAATGCCTCCCGCCTCGTCACTGGAACCTGTAATGTCCCCATAGTTATGGCAATTGCGAATGAAGTTTTCGCACGGCGACTCCGCAAGGAGCGGGTCAGGCTCATATCTTCCAACCATACCCCCAATTTTCGAGATGCCACCTGCACCACCTCCATAAATCCAGCCGTAATTCTCGCAGTTTGAGATGTTTCCTCCATACAACTTGCCCACCATTCCGCCACTTTGATAATTGCCAGTTACATTGGCACCATTCTGGCAGCCAGTGAAGTTAACGTTGATTCCCAGACCCATCATGCCACCAGCATATTGGGGGCTGTGCACCTCGTTCCAGCAACGGCATGACTCGATCATGCCGTTACGCATAAAACCGACAAGACCGCCAACGCACTCCGCACCCATCATAACGGCATTGCCTGTGCAATTCGACACGACTACAGGCACCGACGGCCCCCAAAGCAGGTATTCGGTGATTTCGCCCACCAGTCCACCAGAAAGCCTTCCGTATACGGTTACATCTTGCCCTACGTGACAATCAACAATGTGGCAGGTGTCGTTGGAGTTTTGGCTCACGCCGTAGGGCAAACCGAAGAAACCCGCCAAGCCACCCGCCGACCTTACTTCGCAAGTGACGGAAACATCGTCAATATAGCAGCCAGTAATGTCGGTCAATCCTGCATATCCTACCAACGCACCCGTATACTGCGTCCCGTTCAATCGGCAATTTTGAAGCGTAACATTTTGTATTACAGCAGCGTTTGTACAGCCGAACAAGCCAGCAATTCCATGTCCGGAATTTGACTGGCAAACCAAGCCGGAGATATTCATTTTGTTGCCGTCGAAATGACCCGTGAAATAGGGTGGCTCGTTCCCGACGACATGCCCGATGGGTGTCCAAAGCACAGGATTGATATCGGGGTTCTCGTTCAGGCAAATGTTGTCTATCAACATGTAGCAGGCATCACCGCCTGTGCCGTTGTTGGTCTGTTGCGCGAGCAAGGCAAGTTGTTCAGCGGTTGCGATTTGATAAGGGTTTTCAGGAGTGCCGTCGCCGCCAGCATAGGCTTCGGCAACAGTACCGTCCCAGCAAGTGTTTTGGGCCATCACCCCTCCTGCCATCAGAAGGAGCGCAAGCAGGGAGCAAAGTCTTGTCGTTTTCATTTTTGTACAGTTTTGATTTCATCCTCACAAAAGTATATCAAAAACCCGCTAAAAAAACATTTGTCAAGTCCTAAAATGACTTTGTCCATACTATTTTTGGTTTTGTTATTTTCAATTTATTAACATTCAAATATTTATATAAAAGTGGTTTTTAAGTTTGTCCCTACTTTTTTGGTTTAAGAGACCATCAAATGCGATATTCTTGCCTTATTTCGGACGTCCAAATCAGCATTTCGGCTTTTATTCCTTCACCCACTTTCCAGTTTCCGCGAGGGTCGTTGAGCCTGTCGAAACGCCCGTTGTATACACCTTCCAAACATAAACGCCCTCAGCCCAATCCGTTGCATCAATCCTCGTCACATTCTCTGTGAGGGCCTGGCTGTGGATGAGCCTGCCGTTGATGTCGTACATTTCCACGCGGGCATTTGGCAAGGCCGTGCGGATATTAAGCACATCCTTCCCAGGATTGGGATAAGCCACCGCCACAGCGAAACCAGCATCGTGGGCTTCCTCGATGTTGTCCAAGATGCTTTGGCTGACTTTGTAGATGACATTTTCTTGAGCCAAGGTTTCCCGACTAGAACCTAACGCCACCACAAGGCATCCACCGCTGGGACAAGCGTACACACTCACTGGATACAAAGCCCTCTTGTCATTGTGATAATAGATTTCGCCTTTCTTGTTCAAGTCTTCGTCAAGCCATGCAAGATAGAAATTATCGTAGAGTTCTGAACTTCCCAACATGTTAAAGTCCATGTCCGCAATCATGTAGACATCGCCATTTTCCGAGAAGTCGATGGCGTTTTGCTGGGCACCTTGGCAATCGACTAACCGATGCATACCCCAAACATAGTTTTCCTCCACGAAATTCTCGTCCATCACTGACATCACAACCTCGTCGTCAATCTGTTGGGGATACACGCTGGACACGCTGCCTATGGCGTATATCTTGTCGTTGTACGGGTTGCTGTGGTAAGAATCAGGGTCTTCTATCATGGCCGGATAAATTTGGCTGGTGATGTTGTCACGCATCAGCACCGTGTTCAGTTCTGAGTCAAACACATAACCATTGAGATAGACGCCAGAATAAGTGCCATAGTCGTTTGTCTCCGCCACCACCAATCGGCATCCCAAGGAATCAGGAGCTGGCTCAAGCCAAGGAACGAAAGGATCGGCACTCAAATCTCTAAAGACTCGTTCCGTAACCAACTCGCCTTCAGGATCGAATTTCATTATCCTGATGCCCTTATGGGTTATGAACCCATTCTCATACACGAAGAGGCTGTCGGAGATATAAGCGATGAAGGAGGATCCGTCCTTGCACACGACCGCTCTTGTCGTGTAATTCTGCCAACCGTCGTCGAGCATGAAATCGCCCATCTTGCCGCCATAATCTTTCACCGTCAGATGCAAGTCGTCGTCAATTTGGAATGCGTGCAAGGTGGCCGTGTCCCCAATACTCTCGTAAAAGAACTGCGTTTTCTTGCCGTCGGGCAAGGTCATCAGGCGGGAAACGAGGTAGGTTTCCGTGGTGCCCTCTGTGTAGGGATAGTCGACGGTGCCAAGTATTTCGCCGTCCTCACGCATCTTGATGAACTGGAATTTTTCAGAGTTTGTGGCAAACACCATCATTTCCCCCGTGTTGATGTACTGCACATAAACAGGATGAGTTTCATCGGTCACGAAGATTTCTTCAAGGTCGTAATACTCTTGCCCTTGCATCTTCACCCCTCCCGCCATCAGCAGGAGCGCAAGCAGGGTTGTAACTCTTGTAGCTTTCATTGTAACATAGCTTCTATTGTTTTACTTCATTTAGATTTTGAGATTCCCTTTCGGGAATGGAGTAGTGTCCGCTTTTGAACTGCGGCGGCATAAGCCACTTCCAAATTTGCAACACCACTCGCCGCCGCCTTTTGACCTCATGTCATTACTCCATTCCCCGCAGGGGAATCTCCTATTCCTTTACCACTATTCGCACAGAGTGTTCTTCGCCATAAGTATCCGTAATGCGCAGCAGGTAAAGCCCTTCCTGCAGGCCACTCACATTGACTTCGTTGGTGCCACGGACCACCTTTACCAGTTTGCCCAAGGCGTTGTAGACCTGGATTTCATCCGCTTCAAGGCCATCAATCCGCAGGGTCTCCAAGGCAGGATTGGGATAGACCTCAACCCTACCCGCTTCGGTTTCGGCCACTCCATCCACCGACCAATACACCCGCACGAAATATTCAAATTCGCTGTACTTCGAGCGTGCCGGGGCAGAATAGCAGTCGATGTCTTGGTAATAGGCCACCACTTTGTAAAGATAGAAGGTCTCGTCCTCTAATGAGGTGTTGTCGGTATAAGATGTGGAGCCAGCACCCAATGTCTTGATTCTCTGCCAGTTCATATCGGCTTCTTTGGTACGGTAGACGAAATAGCCCGAAAGCCCGTCATGAGGTTGGGGGGCTACCCATGTGAGTTTTATCTTGTTGTTGCTGGTCATCTCATACCACAGGTTAGTGGCAGGTTGGCAGTCGTCGCCAATGGTGGCACAAGCCTCGTTGGTTGGGTCACTTTCGCCCGAAGCGCAAAAAGCGGTCACAAAGTAGCAATGCCCGCCATGCGTTGCTGTTTCATCGACAAAAGTAGCCGGGTTGTCTCTCACCGTCTGCATCAGTTGCCCGTCACGATACACATTATAATCTGCGTACTCATCATAGGAAGTCCATGCCAGCACGACATGTTCACCTTCGGCAAAAGCCCACAAATCGGTGGGTGCATCGCAATCCGTGCCATTGCCGCAGCTGTTGTTGGTCTGCAGGAAAACACCGTCATCAATGCCTTCCAAAGCGCCCGAATAGGAATAAACGACATGATTTTCAGCATCCTTGATGACAAAACTCACATCACTAACCGTACTGTTTCCTTTGGACCAAGCGAATGAGACATGACCCAGGGGCACCGCAACAGAGAGTGTCTCGCTGCTTGAGTGCGCCGTGACCGACTCCATCACCTGCATCGCGTTGTTAATCACTTGTATGGAAGCGCCCTGCCATCCGTTGAAGAAGGTGGTCCCTGCCACGATAGTCCAAGTGCAGGAAGGCCCGAAGCGCACACCGCTTTCGGTGGCAATCCTTCCGTGGAGACCGTTGTTCACCGCATAGACCTGATAATCGTGCAAGCCATAAAACGGCACTTCGTCGGTGATTTCCATGGCCGCGCCTGGAGCAACATCGTCTTGGGTATAAACCACCCTGCCGTCACGCTTGACGACGATTTGGTCAATATGGGTCAAATTGCTATTGTTCAATGACTTTGTTGGATTGTTCCAATGCACGGTACAGGTATATGAATCATCGGAAAGCGGCTGTACGCTCAAGTTAGTGGGTTCCTTGGGCGTAGCGTTGTAGACACCGGAAGGAATGGCGTCGGCAATCATCTTTTGCGCCAGGTTCCAAGTCTGGTTGTAGGTTTGCAGGTTGTCGATGCTGAACCAGCCATCGAGGGAACCGCCCCAGCTCCAGTTGATGTGAAACAGTCCGTTGTCGTCGTAGCCATCGCAAATGAACGAATGGCCCATGCTTCCTCCATCGGTACCTGCATACAAAATCGGAATGCCCATGTCCAAGGCATCGCGCATCATGGCCACCCATTCATCGTAGGGATAATCGTCCCTAAACAGATTGTGCGAAGTGCCATAACCGAAATAGGAGCTCATCGCCGGTGGGATGCTTTGGTGCAAAGCACCGCTAGCCATAGCACCATAATTCATGTCAACACTCACGCCGCAATGATATATTAGGAGGGCAACATATTGATTGTCATCATTCAGCGATTCGGGCATTTCGTCCCAATGGTAAGTGGTTGCGCCGAAATTTGCAGAGAGCGTGCCGTAAAGGTAACTGTTGTATGAATGTGAGCCTGTGCCGTGTTCAGGATAGTTCCAATACTTCATCACCTGTGCCATCGAAGTGGCCACACAGCCCGCGTAGGCATTGCCGCAAGGTCCAGCCTCGTCTTTCGGGCAATATGCGTTATAATAACAATCTTGGTCCCAATGCGTGGCAACCAAAGGTTGGACAACCACTGATCTCAAGGCTTGCGTTTTGCCGCAGCGTTCAAGGTTCTCCCATTCTTGGGCAATCACGAAATCGGCTTTTTTCAGGTTTTCTTCCGCAAAATCAACAGATTGCCCATAGCCATTGAGGAAGTAGGCCAATCCGTCAGGGATATTTTCCGTGTTGAAAGCACCTGTTTCGGCATAGCCGAGGATGGGGCTGGTAAGGTCGCTGGCCGAGACGATGACGAAACCGCCCGAAGTGCCATTGAAGACATGGAACGAAGCCTTGCCGTTTTCCGTAACGGCGGTGTAGACCCATTCCAATTGCGTGTCGTTTTTGAAATTGGCCTCGACAAACTTGGCGCCCAAGGCCTTGGCGCGCTCCACGCTGACCGTTCCGCCAAACAATGGGGCCGAAGCCATCAGCAGAACGGCAAGCAAACCGTAGAATCTGTTGTTTTTCATTTTATTTTGTTTTTTGTGTTATTCTTTTATCCATTTTCCAGTCTCAATAAGAGCCGTTGATCCACTCGTAGAATAGATTTTCCAGCAATACATCCCAGAAGGCCAATTCTCTGTAATGATACTCGTTGAATTGCCCTGGATTTGTCGTTCAAACATTTTTCTGCCGTTGAGGTCATAAACCACCACAAAAGCATTTTCCCATTCCGTGAGGATATGCAGCATATCCTTGCCTGGATTGGGATAGACACTACTATTGGCGACTTGTTCCTCCACCCCATCCCAATCGGGGGCTTCGAGGGCTCCGAGGTCGATACGGCCATTAATCACACGCGGATTGCCGGCAAAGTCGGTTTCGGGATAATACTGGCCCATATTGGTGGCACCCACGTTGAGGCAAGGTGAGGTTTCAAGCAACGCCCAATGAGCAGCCAAAGTTGAATAGTCGTATTCAGGACCTAAGCCTGCGGTCGGATTGACAAAATGTGGGTCGCCAAAGACATCTCCGGAACCTGAAATCGTGCCGTTGCAGTTGTTGAAAACAGTCGGGTCGGGATGCGTCGGGTCCATGCGCTCGAACCAAACGCCTGTGTTACCCCAAAAGATGTTGTTGTAAATCTTCTGCTGCCCATTCGTCCAAATCCCCGAGCCATAACCATGTATATGTCCCTCGCTTTGATTGTTGGCAATCGTGTTGTTATAATAATGGGAATAATTGGGTGCCGTAGTGCCCAGCACTGGCGAATAGCCATCGTTGTTGACGATGATATTGTCGTGGAAACGCCCCACGCCTTCCCAACCGAGGTAGGCCGTGCTGCCGTGGTTGCCGTGGATGTAGTTGTTGTAGACCTGGGGACCTGGTGCCGAAAGCGACAATTCGCCCACATGCATGTCGAGAGCGGTGCCATAATGCCCTGAATTGTTGTAGAACTCGCAGTTGCGCACCGTGAAATGCCGTAAGCCGCCCATCGTAACACTCGCGCCCCACCATGCATAATTGTCGTGGAAAATGCAATGCTCCACAAGGATTGTCCCAGGATTGAGCACATACATTCCGCCGCCACCTCCACCGGTCGTAGGCGAATTGCCATTGTGTTCTGAGCGGTTTTGCGAGAAACGACAATGGGCAAAATAACAATATTTCTTGTTTCTCACCTCAACGCCAGCGCCGTACCTTTCCCCCTCGGGTGCGCCAGTGATGATCTTTCCGAACTTGACCTCACAGAACTCCATGAACACAGTGTCCTGGGCATTGCTTTGGTCAGAAATCAGGTGGATACCGTGCCATCCTGTTTCCGCCGTGGGATTATAGAAGTCGGTGGTGTCGCGGGCAGTGAAGGTAACGGGAACCTTATCTGCGCCCAAGGCATAAAACGAGCCGTTGTGGACGGTGATGCGGTAATAGCCTTCCGCTATCACCCAAGTTCCACGCTCGACGGTGAGGCGCGCCGTGCCTTCAGCATCAGGCTCGATAACGACATCACCCACAAGTTTAACCGTGTCGGCATCCCAAAGCACATTGCCTTGGTATTCGCCCGAAACCTCGATGGTTTGTGCCGAAAGCGGGGCAGTCAGCAAAGCCATCCAAATGACAATAAACAAACCTTTTTTCATGGCATAAAACGATTAAGTTGTTACTCTTTTGTTTCATACCAACAAAACTATAACAAAAATCCACTAAAAAATCAACCTCAAAGGCCAAGTACAGATTTTTGTTTTTAACTCATCTTGATAATCAATGCGTTGCGAGAAAAAAGTACAGATTTTTCTCAGTCCAAAAGTGCAGAAATCGGGGCAAAATCGGCCTTGTTTTTGAGGTTGGAGCGGTATTTCGCCACCGTGTTTTCGCTCAAGCCAAGCAGGTCGGCCTCTTCTTTGATGCGGAAGCCGAGGAACGACAAAACCACAAGATTGCGCTCCGTCTTGCTAAGGTCGGGATAGGCCGAATTCATCTTCTCAACACCTTGGGGATAGGCTGCCTCGAAAGCCTCCACGATGCGCTGCATGCGGTCTTTCTGCCCCGATTGGTAAATTGCGATCACCTGTTGTTGCAGCATGTCGCGCTGCTGCGTGGTGAGTTGTTCCAACTCCGCTTGCAGTTGGCGCTGCGCCTCGCGAAGACGACGGGTTTCGTTTTCTTTGTTGCGCCTATAAAAATAGACAAAGACGACCAACAGTAGCATACCGACCAACAGCAAAGCCAATAGCCAATAAAGCCTTCTGCTTTTCTGTTGATGCAATGTTTCCTGTTGTTGAAGCTCCTCTTGCTTTTCGAATTCCTCCTGCACTTTCACCATGTCTTTCATGTGCTTTTCGGGATGCTCCATGGCTTGCATCATATCGGCATAGGCAACAGCCTTTTTCTCGTCGCCCAACGCCTTGCATGCCTCATAAAGATGAACATACAACATGTAGTTTTCAAAAAACCTGTCATTGGCTTTGGCCACTTCAATGGCCTGTTCACCATAGAAAATGCAGGAATCGTACTGCTGCTTAATGTAATAGGTGTCAGAGAGTTCCTCAAGCAACAACTGCTTGACATAACCATAGCCATAATCCGATGTGTCGGTCAAACACGCAAAGCCCGCGTTGATTTCTTCAATGGCCTTGTCAAGAAAACCTTGGCGTTCCTCTTCCGAAGCATAGCAATTCCCGCTTACCCGATAATTGTAATAACTGGCAATGCTATGATGCGTTTGCGCAATATCATCGGCATAGCCTAAGGCCTCCGCTTCGAGCAGCGCTTTCTGAAAATAGACCAAACAGCTATCGAATTCCTGAGTGAGAAGATAAGAGAAAGCCAAAGAAGTCGCAGAACTCTCGCGGTTATAATGGTCACCCATTTTGGCGAAATAGGCATCCGCGAGTCTCAATGGTGGGATGGCCTCAGCAAAGTAAACCGATGAGGTATAAGTCATGCCGAGTTCAAGATAGATGAAATACTTGAGATTGTCGATCACCGTCTGCTCATCGGTAGGTTTCGGTGAAAAGTCCACCAAACGCTTGTCCACATGATGGCATGCTTCGATGCTCTTCTGGGCTTGCAACATGGATTCGAGTGCAATCTGTTTCGGCTGCTGCATATTGGCCGACTTGTTTGCCATGAGCCAATAGGTCCAAGCCTCGTGGTACTTGTCGTCGCTTCCAATAAACTGGTTACAAGCCACTTGAGACAACGAATCGAGTTCTGCACCAAACCTTTTCTTGTTATTGATAAGCAAAGCACGCAACAAGGAATAATGTGCCTGTTCCTTATCTGAAAGAACACTAACATTCAAAGTATCGAGAATTTGCATAGCGTCATCGGGTTTTTGCTTCAAGAAACACTCCACGCGATAAAGCATGTCCTCCTCGGGCGGCGGAGGCGTTTCGCGCTTGGAGCAGGCGACCACCAACACGACAAAAAGCAAAAACCCTATGGGAAACCTACGTTTCATGGCCGCAAAGGTAGCATTTTTTGATGATGCCAACAAAAAAAAAGCATGGCCGAAAGGCCGAACACCAAAATGAGATTCCCCTGCGGGGAATGGAGTGAAAGGTCAAATTAATAAGCGGCGGCTTTTAGTGTTCACTTTGAATAGACCTTATTAGCCGCCGCCTGTTTACTTAATGCAGTACTCCATTCCCGAAGGGAATCTCTATTCTTTTATCCACTTCCCCGTTTCCGCGAGGGTCGTTGAGCTAGCGGTCCCTGAGCCCGTCGAAGGGCCGCCATCAGAAACATAAACCTTCCAAACATAAACGCCATCCGTCCAATCAGTTGCATCAATCCCAGTCACATTCTCCGTAATATCCTGTCTATGAACCAGTCTTCCTTTCACATCATACACCTCCACCCAAGCATCCTGCAATGCCGTCCTAATGTTCAGCACATCCTTCCCCGGATTGGGATAGGCAATGGCTACCTTCAGCCCACAGTCGTGGGCTTCGTCGATGCCTACAAAAGCCTCGGCAGGAAATTTGGTGACACAACTCCAACGTTGGTCTGTCTGGTCAAGGTTCTTGGCATTATAAACAATCATGCAGCCGCCGTCGCGAGTGGCGGTGATGGCCGACATAAAGCTGCGGCAACGTGGGATCTTGAGGTCATAATACATCGTGCTGATGGTGTCGAAATGGGCATACAGGTGCTCTATCATCATCCACGAGTCGCTGCTGGCAGTAACGGCATTCAAGGTATAGCCGAAATACAGCGTCCAGTCCGTGGGGCAGATGTCGACACCTTTCTGCGGCGTGAAGTCCATACGGTTGAACTGATATCTATGCACGTGGTTCAGCATATTCAAATAACTCAACTTGCCGTCGCCGTCGTCATATTCGTATAGGGCACAACTCGAAATCCCCGATGACGACTGGTTTTCATCAAAGAACTCGGTGGCGATGTAGGTGGTGCCATAATGGCTGCGAATGACCGACATATCATAGAACCGGTTGCTGTAGTGATTGTTGTAATGACAGAACGCCTTGGCGTTCACGCAGTTGAAATCGTGGTCAAGGTATAATGCGAAACCTTCGTTGTCGTAATCGTTGTTTTCAGCTTTACCAGATATAGTACTATTGTTGGACAAGTCGTAGAAGATGAAGCCGCTGCCATTCTTGACAAGATGGTGCCTTCGCAAGAAGAAAGTACGCGACAGACTGGTGTTGTCGCTTTTCATCGGGTAGCTCACTTGATGGATGATGTCGCCTTGATAATTCATGCGGAAGAAGAACAGACTGTCGTGCACCAAGTCGTGACCAAGGCTGCGCCGCTTAACGTATGCGCCCACGATAGCATCATCCTCTTGCAAAGCCGAGAAAAGGAACAGGCTGCCGCTGTAGTCGTTGGGCAGACTCTGCCAGTTGCCGTTGTTGCGCAGTTCGAAGGTATCAATAGCTATTGTGGTTTCGTAGCTTTCTGCAATGTCAAGGTGGTCATCAAGGCGGTAGAGACCAAGATAGGCTTTGTCGGATTGCTCCTCATAGTTTTTGAAGTAGTTGAAATAGGTGAAATCGTGGTCGGGCGTGTAGGTGGCAAGGAGGTAGAGCGTGCCGTCTTTCTCAAAGACATACGGAATGTTGCTGGTATAATAGCCAGGCTTGAAATAAGACTGATGTATGCTGCGACGACCGTTTTCAGGCTCAATGACAGCGACAGCAGGTTGCAGCGAGTAGAAGTCGCCCACACCGCTTTTGTAAGCCATGTAGGACTCGACAGCGATATTGCCATTGGCCATTTCTTTGGCCTCATAGTAGTTGAAAATGCAAGTGTCGGAATAGGCGTATTCGTGCGCGATTTCCCATTCCTGGGCAACGGCCTTGCCTCCGAAAACCAAAGCGAGAACAATTACGGCCAATAGTTTAATGATACATTTCATACTCTGTTGATTTTTAATCGTTTATTTCACAATAAATTTCACCGTCGCGCCGTCAATGGTGAGAAGATACATGCCACTGGGCAAGCCCGACACGTCAATCTGGCGCATCTCCCCTCCGATGCTGCCCGTTTGCAGGACTTGGCCAAGGAGGTTGGTGATGCGGTATTCATTTGCCGCTGGTAGAGACGCGGCGCGCCGCGTCTCTACAAACAAGATGCCGTTGGTCGGATTGGGATAGACCTGGAATGGGCTCTCCACGATTTCGTCAACGCGATTTGGATCCAAGAGGCCGAAGATGGGATAGCCGCCATTCTCGCCATCCACATCTTCCACCCATGTGCATTGGCCCATGGCGCCGGCGTTCAATGCCTCAACCAAGTCGGTGGTGCCATATTGCGCCTCGTCGAGCACCCATGTAGTTGGCGTTGCACCTGAACCGAAAACCGATGAGCCAGGAAGGAGCGTCCAGTTGCTGACCCCAATGTTGTAGACATAAGGTGTAATCGATTCGTTACCAATCCAATAGCAATTGCTGATCAACGTGTCGCTAAATATGGCTGGAACAATATGCCCGTACCATGAATTCGGGATGTCTGGATTCGATGGTTTGATGATTGCGCCTGCGTTATATACGTTTCGAATTTGTTCATCGTGAAGTGGAGTGCTCGATATGCCTCCCATTTGGATCAAAAGAGGATCTTCTGTGAAAACAGCGGTTAAATCACCGCGGTTGAAGCAGTTATAAATGGTGCCGTCGGCTCCTGAGATGCCACCAACCATGATTTCGTCATCATTGAATCCTGTAATGAGTGCCGCATTACCACAGCATGACATGACGGTTTTTATCGCTGTGCCAATAATGCCTCCTGTATTCATGCCGCCCGTGATTACGCCCGACTCATGATTGAAACAATAGGTGATCAAACAGTTTAGCCCTCCTTGTCCCGCCATACCTCCTGCGGTACCTTCCGAAACGATTTCGCCAAAGTTGTGGCAGTTTTTGATGATAAAATCGCCATTGCCAACCATACCTCCTGAAAAAGTCCAACCCTTAATATAGCCATTATTGACACAATTGTCTATAACAAGATGGCCGTTATTGACAATCGTCTTTCCGACCACACCTCCAGTGCAATCGTTCCAGGTAACACTGGCATAATTTACACAGTTTTTGATGAAGACCGTATCGTTGACGTCAACTTCGCATTGTCCAACCAAACCTCCGCTTGGTTTAGCACTAAAAATCTCAATCCAGCCATCCACCGAGCAATCCAAGATATGGGTGTTTTTCGCCTTGCCGACGAGAATACCACCGATGGCAATATATACAAAAGCCTGATCATATTCCATGACGGTGGCGTTTTCAATCCTGACATTTTTTATCGTGGCGTTTTCCGTATATCCAAACAAACCAGACAGTTTAAACCCGTTTTCGTACATACCACTGATGGAATGTTTGTTGCCGTCAAAAACACCCCTAAAAGTACCCGTCAGACCAATAGGCGTCCAATAGAGGGTATCGCCTTCATTGAGACAAATGTCGTTGGTAAGCACATAGCAGGCATCACCTCCAATGCCATCATCGGTTTGCTGGGCCAGCAACGCCAGTTGCTCCGCCGTCGCAATCTGGTAAGGGTATTCAGGCGAGCCGTCGCCGCCGTCGTAAGCTTCGGCGACCGTGCCGTTCCAAGGGGTCTGTGCCGCAACCGTCATCCCGACAGCGAGCAGCATTGAGAGAATAAAATGCTTTTTCATGGTCGTAACTTTTATGTTTCCGCAAAATTATAAGAAAATATCGCCAAAAAAGCCAATTCCAAGGCCGAATCCATAATAATTTCAAGACTTGATATTGATAATCAAAGAATTAACAATAATTTTTCCATAAAAAAGATGGAAAAATCCCTGCAAAATCAGTCGACAAACGGTGCCCAGAGGCTTTCAAAGGTCTCGGTTTGCGTCTTTTTCTTGATGGCGGTGCGGTATTTCGACACGGTGTTTTCGCGCAGGTCGAGGATGTCGGCGATTTCCTTCGTGCGGAAGGGAAACATGGAAAGCACACTGATGTCGAGTTCGGTGTCGTTCAGGTCGGGATGGGCAGCCTTCAGTTTTGTCAAGGCGTCGGGATAGGCTTCGTTGAACACTTCGAGGATACGGTTGAAGGTTTTGTTGCGCTTGTCGTCGTAGATGGCCTGCACCTTCATCCGCAAGGCCTCATTGGCCTGAGCCTCCAAGGCACCGTGCGCGGATTGCAGGTCGCGTTGGATGGCTTCGTTCGCCTGGGTCATCTTCTTGCGGTAGACGCGATGGTAGACGACAAAGGCGGCGGCCGCTAACAGAAGCAGGGCTGCGACCACGCTAACAACCCTTAACCTGTTTGTCTTTTGCGCCTGTGTCTGCTCACGCAAGGCGGTCAAACGGGCATCGCGTTCAGTTTTGTAATTCTCGTATTGTTTTACGGCCAGCATCCCGTCGCTCACCCGATCCGATTCGGCTTTAACATAGGTTTTATTGAAGCTATGGCAAAATGCAGCGCTATCCGCATTTCCCTCCTCTTCATAGATTTGTTCAAGCAGTGACATGATGGCACTCCGTTCCAAATCACCCGTTTGCATATCCAACACTTTCAGCAGATAAGGCTTCGCTTCAAGACGATACGGCGAGTGATACATACCAATGCCGAGGCTGACGGAGTCATTTGTTGCGCTCATCCCACGTCGCGTCTTGAAAGCGATCGTGTTGCGTTGCACCATGAAGCAGGAGTCGAACTGGTGTTGGTCATAGTACAAGTCCGACAACACAAGCTGGGCAGTAAAATAGTCATTCAAGTCGCCAGCAACCGTATCCAGATAAGGCGTCACGAAATCGTGATAGTAGCGTGCGGAGTCGCTTTCCTTTAGCGTCGAAAAGGCATTGGCCAATTCCAAACTGGACCTTACCATCCAGGTAGTGTCTTGAGCCATACGCTGGTATGCCAACGCCCAACGCAAAGCATCGATTTCAGCGTTGTTGGCCATCTTTCGCCGAAATACGTATGCCATCTGGTAATAGGCACGCGAAGCAAGCAACTTCTCTTCATTGGTCATGTCCTCAGGCAGATACTCCAGTTTTTGGGCCACTTGAATAAAATACGGGAAAGCCCCCATCAGGCTGTCCTGTTGAAGGCGGACAAAACCGCTATCATAATGGGCTTGGGCCTCCTGCAGGTCATCGGACGAGGCGTGTTGGTGCACATTCCCACATGCCACCACGAAAAGCAGAAGCATCAGAAAACCTATGGACAAGATGCGTTTCATTGGTGCAAAAATAGGAAAAATCAGCGCGCCTCTATCTCATCCACAAAAATCCAAGCGGGATTACCAAATCCGCTATGGTCTTCGGGCAGGTCGTAGCCTGAAATCACGACCTCGACAAACTTTGCCGTGACGGGCTCAAAGTCCACTTCATAGGCGAAGATGCCGTCTCTGTCTTCCCAAGTGGAAATCGGGATGTCTTTCTGCACCACCTCACGGAAGGTCTCGCCATCATCGGAAACCAACACCTTGACTTGGCTCGGGTTATAGATCCACGCACCCTTGTTCACCAAGGCATGGAAACGGACATGTTGCAACTCAGCTGGTTGTTCCAAGTCGATGACGGCATCCAGAGGATAGCCGCAGAAGCCCAGCCAACGCCCTGAGTTGTAGGCTCCCCTACCCAAGTTGCCGTCATTGAGCAACGATGCGCCTTCGTAGGTGTATTTCTCGGCAGGTTGCTGACGCAGCGTGATGGGTTTGTGGGTGGCCAGATTGGCTTCCACCGTGTCGGCCCAGACCTGCGGGTTGAAGATGTGGTCGGCATAGGTGTAATGATAGCGTTCGTAGAGTTGCACCATGTGGCGGCAACGCTCCACAAAAGCCTCAAAGTCACGCTCCTGGGGGTTGTTCCACTGTATTTCCGTCAAGGCTTCCATGCGCGGCAAGGCCATGTACTGCACATGCCAGAAATGGGCGATGTATTCCGTCCAGATGTTGGCCTGCACGCCGATGATATGCTTCTGTTGCTCGGGTGTCAGCTCCTCTGGCAGGGGCTGAAACTCATACACACGCTCCACGGGCAGGTAACCACCGATGCACATTGGCTCGCTGGCGATGTCCTCGCTCTGGTAGTAGTCAAAATAGAGATGCGATGAAGGCGCCATAATCACATCGTGGCCCTTGCGTGCCGCCTCGATGCCGCCTTCGGTGCCGCGCCAACTCATGATGATGGCCGTCTCGGAGACATTGCCTTCCAGAATCTCGTCCCAGCCGATGACACGTCTTCCACGGGCCTCCACCACCTTGGCCATGCGGTTCATCACATAGCTTTGCAGGTAGTCTTCAGCGGAGAACTTGTCGTCTTTTTTGATGCCCAGTTCCTTGATTTTGGCTTGGCACTTGGGGCATTTTTCCCAGCGCACCTTGGGACATTCATCGCCACCAATGTGAATATAGGGTGAAGGAAACACATCCATCACCTCGTTCAGCACATCCTCGACAAACAGCATGGTCTCCTCGTTGCCTGCACAAAGTACGTCTTCCGATACACCCCAGCGCTTCCACACCTCGTAGGGACCGCCCGTGCAGCCCAACTGAGGATAGCAAGCCAAAGCCGCCTGCATGTGGCCCGGCAGGTCGATTTCGGGGATGATGTTGATGTGACGCTCGGCAGCATATTGGATGAGGTCGCGGAGCTCGTCCTGGGTATAGAAACCACCATGACGAATGGTGTCGTAGAGGTTGCCGTTATGCCCGATGACCGTGCCGTTTCGGTAAGCACCAATCTCAGTCAGTTCAGGGTATTTCTTGATTTCGATGCGCCAACCTTGGTCCTCGCTAAGATGAAAATGGAACTGGTTCATGTTGTGCATGGCCAGCATGTCGATGTAAACTTTCACCGAGTCCAAGGGGATAAAATGACGACAGGGGTCGAGGTGCATGCCTCTATAACCAAAGTTTGGCCAATCGCGGATGGTACCACAGCATAGTTGACACTTGCTCTCGCCCATGTCATTCCCACGTTGGCCTGTGCGTAGGCTGGAATCTATGGGCGAGATAGGCAAGCTCTTTCTCAAGGTCTGGATGCCGTAAAACACACCGGAAGCATCAGCGCCTTTGATGGTGACTTGTTTAGGGGTGATGTTGATTTCGTAAGCTTCGGCTTGGTCGAAATCCTCGGGAACCACTTTCAGCACAATGCCGTCGGGTTGGCTTTGGTATTCTTGCATCTGCAAGACATAGCCCATGATATCGTTCACATATTCGCTCAGGAATTGTGCCTCGCGTTGGAGTCCCGATTCGTAATACACGAGGGTCTTGGGACCCAGTTCGAATGGCTTCTCTTCATTCAGCTGCACCTCTTTGGGCTGTGGGATGATGTTGTAATCAGCAACGGGGAGTTGTTCTTTTGTGCAAGCCGACAGCAAGAGTGCGGCGAGGCAAAGGAATAGGATAGACTTTTTCATATAGGTTCTACTGTTGGTTTGAAAAAGCAAAAATAAAAAAAGGACGGCTTGCGCCGTCCTTTTTTGTTGATTTTGTGAAAATCAGGCTTATTCGCCCAACTTGATACGCACGAAGTTCACCACAGTGGCTTCCTTGTCGGCAGCCTGGATGTATTCGGCGACGGTCTTCGGGTCGGCGACCAGAGAGACTTGGTTGAGCAGGCAGCTCTCCTTGAAGAACTTGTTCAGACGGCCTTTGGAGATGTTCTGAATCATGCCTTCGTTGAGTTGCACTGTGCCAGGCACATTGGCCTTGATCTCACGGGCTTGTGCGCCTTGTTCCTCGGTGATGTAACCCTTGGTGATGTTCGAGTTGATGTGGTCATCGCTGTCGACGTGGTTGGGGTTGATGCCAGCCTTACGGAGAGCCTTCTCGACTTCCTTCTGAATCTGTTCTTCCTTGGTCTTGTCGACGGCAACGGCAAACTCGCGGTCCTTCACCTCTTGCGGGATGGAGGCTTCGCTCACCGAAAGCGGGTTCATAGCGGCGACGTGCATGCACACCTCGTGGCTCACTTCCTCAACGCCGTTGAACGACTTGTTCATTTCGACGATGGTAGCGAGGCGGTTGCCTGGGTGGTTGTAGTTAGCAACGTAAGCACCTTCGAGGACTTTGAAAGCACCGAGTTCGGTCTTCTCACCGGTGACGGCGCTCTGGTTGGCGACGAGGGCTTCAACGGTCTGGCCGTTGAGCTGCATGGCCTTCAGGGCTTCGATGTCCTTCACGCGGTTGGCGACGGCCATGTCGAGCACGTCCTTCGTGAACTTCACGAAGTCGGCATTGTTGGCCACGAAGTCGGTCTCGCAGTTCACCATGATGATGGCGGCGTACTTGTGGTCTTCAGTGGCCTTTGAGAGCACGCAGCCTTCGCTGGCGGTGCGGTCGGCGCGCTTGGCAGCCTTGGCCATACCCTTCTTGCGAAGGATGTCGATAGCGGCTTGGATGTCGCCATCGGTCTCGACGAGGGCCTTCTTGCAGTCCATCATGCCTGCGCCCGTCATCTGTCTCAGTTCATTAACTTGAGAAGCGGTAATATTCATAGTGTTTTCCTTTCTTATTTAATTAGTTCTTAGCCACGGGACGACGGGGACGGCGGTTGGTGCGGGGACGGCGTTCGTCCTTGTTTTCCTCTTCCTCGTTGTTTTCCTTCATCTCGTCAACTTCTTCCTCTTCCTCATCTTGGACGAGGTCCTTGTTGTTCTTGCGCTCGGTCATACCTTCCTCGATGGCGTCGACCATCTTACCGACGATGAGGGCGATGCTCTTCGAAGCGTCGTCATTGGCGGGGATGGGGAAGTCGATGAGGTTGGGGTTGGTGTTGGTGTCGACGATGGCGAAGGTCGGGATGTTGAGCTTGCGGGCTTCAGCAACGGCGATGTGTTCCTTCATGATGTCGACCACGAACAGGGCTGAAGGCAGACGGCTCAGGTCGGCGATGGAACCGAGGTTCTTCTCGAGTTTCTCGCGTTCACGTTCGATCTGCAGCTTCTCGCGCTTGGAGAGGCTCTTGTAGGCCTCGCTGCTCATCATCTTGTCGATGCTCGTCATCTTCTTGACGGCCTTGCGGATGGTAGCGAAGTTGGTGAGCATGCCGCCGGGCCAACGCTCGGTCACGTAAGGCATGTTGACTTTCTGGGCGAGTTCGGCGACGACGTCCTTAGCCTGCTTCTTGGTGGCGACGAAGAGGACGCGCTTGCCCGATTTGGCCAGTTGGCAGAGGGCGTTAGCGGCCTCGTCCATCTTGGCTTGTGTCTTATAAAGGTCAATGATATGAATGCCATTGCGCTCCATGAAAATATAAGGAGCCATGTTCGGATTCCATTTTCTCTTCAGATGGCCGAAATGACAACCGGCATCCAGTAATTCTTCAAATGTTACTTGTGTCATGAGTTTTCTTTTTAATGTTTACATTCGCTAAATACAATCGCAGAGTAGTCTTAACAAGAATCTCAGCGATTTGGATACTAAACAAAATCGCTCGGCTTCTGAGGGCTTAACGTTTGCTGAATTGGAACTTCTTACGGGCACCGGGCTGACCGGGTTTCTTACGCTCGACCATACGCGGGTCGCGGCGCATCAAACCTTTAGCCTTCAGGGTGGGACGATACTCGGGGTTGATCTCGCAGAGGGCGCGGCTGATGGCGAGACGCAAAGCCTCGGCCTGGCCGTTGATGCCACCACCGTCGAGGTTGACCTTGATGTCATATTGGCCGAGGGTCTCGGTCAGCATCATAGGCTGTTCAACCACATAGTGGAGGATGCTCGTCGGGAAGTACTCCTTGTAGTCGCGCTTGTTCACCGTAATGTTACCACTGCCGGCCTTCATATAGATACGGGCAACGGCGGTCTTTCTTCTACCTAAAGCGTTGATAACTTCCATGATTACTTATTGTGCTTAATTGTGTTGATTTTGAGTTCTTCGGGCTGTTGTGCCTGATGGTTATGCTCCGTACCCTCATAGACATAGAGGTTCTTGATGATGGCGTCGCCGAGCTTCGTCTTGGGAAGCATGCCGCGCACGGCGTGCTCGATGACGAAGGTAGGCTTACGCTTCAGCTGCTCACCCACGGTGCGGATACGCTGGCCACCCGGATAGCCGGTGTAGCGGACGTAGTACTTGTCAGTCATCTTGTTACCAGTGAGGATGACTTTCTCTGCATTGATAATGATGACATTATCACCACAATCGCTGTGGGGAGTATAGCATGCCTTCCTTTTGCCACGCAGAATCATGGCAACCTGTGAAGCCAGACGGCCCAGGATTTGACCTTCAGCGTCGATGATATACCACTTCTTGTTGGCATGTTCCTTGTTGACGCTTACTGTTTTGTAACTTAAGTAGTTCATTTTGTGTTTAATAATGTTTATCCAATTCTATAAGACACTACCCTTTTTTAGGGCGTGCAAAAGTACATCTTTCTTCTTTACGCTCCAACTTTTTTTTGTGCATTAATTCATTTTCGCCCATAAATCAATGCGTTAGCGCGTTCAGAAGTCAGACAATGGACCTTAACTAACGAGGCCGCAAAAGTACTACTTTTTTGGTTACTGGCAATAGATTAATTGTTTTTTTTTGACGCGGGACTATGAGATTTGGAGATTCCCTTCGGGAATGGAGGAGATTGTTTGTGTATAACGCGGCGGCTGGTGGCGTTTAATTTTCGCAGACTCCAACTAGCCGCCGCAGGAAACAAAAAATATGACAAACTCCATTCCCTGAAAGGGAATCTCCTCCCCCTTCAGATTTTTTCCTATCTTTGCAGTCTCAAAACCAACACAAATGTCCATCGAAATCAACCATATCACCAAACAATATGGCGAACAACTCGCCCTCAACGACGTCACGCTCTCTATTAATAAAGGTATCGTCGGCCTGCTCGGCCCCAACGGCGCGGGCAAGTCGACGCTGATGAAGATCATTACCTGCTTCATCCCGCCCACCTCGGGCTCCGTGAGCGTGGAAGGCCACGACGTCATGGACGACCCCATGGCCGTCAAGCGCATCGTGGGCTACCTGCCGGAGCATAATCCACTGTATCTCGATATGTATGTCCGCGAATACCTTGAGTTCGTGGCCGGCGTCCACCAACTGAAAGGCGAAGCGGCCAAGAAACGCATTGAGGCGATGATTGACGAGACAGGCCTCGGCCTTGAGGCACATAAGAAAATCGGTGCCTTGTCTAAAGGCTACCGCCAGCGCGTGGGCCTCGCCCAAGCCATGATGCACGACCCGCAAGTGCTCATCCTCGACGAACCCACATCGGGCCTCGACCCCAACCAACTTATCGACATCCGCAACCTCATCTCCAACCTCGGCAAAGAGAAGACCGTGCTGCTCAGCACCCACATCATGCAGGAGGTGGAGGCCATTTGCGAACGCGCCATTATTATTAATAAAGGTGTGGTGGTAGCCGACGACAAGATCGAGAACCTGAAGCAGGAAAACTCGGCCAGCAATGTCGTCATCGTAGAGTTCGAGAACGAGGTGAGCGAAGCCCTGCTCCGCAGCATCCCGCAAGTGGCCCGCGTGCAGCAGGTCAAGGAAAACCACTGGATCCTCGAGCCACAAGGCGACACGGACATCCGCGCCAACCTGATGAAATGGTCTGTGGACCGCGGCCTCATCATCAAGACCTTGCAGAAGGAAGACTTGAGCATCGAAGAGGCGTTCCAGAAGCTGACAAAATAATTTTGGTCAGGCCTTGCCGCGTCTAAAATTATTCGTACTTTTGCAGCCGCAAACGTGGAAAGATTTGATTTGATTGCAACCACAAGAAAAAATGCTAAACCAATGCTTTTTCCTTCCCTTTCAGTCAACAACTTCCCACACAAATTAATTATTAACTAACTAATAAACAATTTGTTATGGGTTATTATTTCACTTCAGAATCCGTCTCTGAGGGTCATCCCGACAAGGTAGCCGACCAGATTTCGGATGCCGTATTGGACGAGATTCTGCGCTATGATCCCACCTCAAAGGTGGCCTGCGAAACCTTAGTCACAACCGGACTTGTCGTCGTGGCAGGCGAAATCCGCACCAACGCATACGTTGAGATTCAGGATATTGCCCGCCGCGTGATCGAAAAAATCGGCTACAACAAGTCGGAGTACCAATTTGACGCACAGTCGTGCGGCGTGCTCTCTGCCCTTCACGGACAGTCGAACGACATCTACCAGGGTGTCAAGCGCGAAGACGACGAAAACCAAGGCGCTGGCGACCAAGGCATGATGTTCGGCTTTGCCTGTAAGGAGACCGATAACTACATGCCCCTCACCATCGACCTCGCACACATGCTCTTGCAAGAACTCGCTGCCATCCGCCGCGAAGGCAAGGAGATGACTTACCTCCGTCCCGACGCCAAGTCGCAAGTGACGGTGGAATACGGCGAAGGCTGGGATCCTTTGCGTATCGACACCATCGTCATCAGCACACAGCACGATGACTTCATCAAACCCACCGACAACAGCGAGGAAGCCCAGCACGAGGCTGACCGGCTCATGGTCGAAAAAATCGAAGCCGACGTGCGCAACATCCTGATCCCAAGGGTGAAGAACCAACTGCCTGACAAAGTGAAGAAGCTCTTCGGCGACGACATGAAGCTCTACGTGAACCCGACGGGCAAGTTCGTCATCGGAGGTCCTCACGGCGATACCGGTCTCACCGGCCGCAAAATCATCGTCGACACCTATGGCGGTCGTGGCGCCCACGGCGGCGGTGCCTTCTCGGGCAAGGACAGCTCGAAGGTGGACCGCTCTGCCGCTTACGCTGCACGCCACATCGCCAAGAACCTCGTGGCTGCCGGCGTTTGTGACCAAGCCTTAGTGCAAATCGCCTATGCCATCGGCAAGGCTGAGCCCGTGGGCTTCTACGTCAACACCGACGGCACCTCACATGTGAAGATGAGCGACGCCGAGATTGCCCTCAAGGTGAAGGAACTGGTCGACCTGCGACCTTACTTCATCGTGAAGCGCTTCGGCCTCACCAACCCCATCTTCGAGGAGACGGCTTCCTACGGCCACTTCGGTCGTAAGCCTAAACCCCGTAAGGTGGAGGTGTACTACGAAGATGAGGACACCTTCCGCGACGGCAAGCACATCTACAAAAACGTGGAACTCTTCGGTTGGGAAAGACTCGACCTGGTGGACAAGATGAAGGAAGCCTTTGGCTGCTGATGCATCATCTTATGACAACGAAAAAAGCCTGCAGGAAATCCTACAGGCTTTTTTGTTTGAACTTGACTGATACTCATTCTTCGGTTGCCACCGACACAGTATCTTCGACCGCCGTTTGCGACATGATCCTTTCCATGATCTCCTCAGGAGTCAGGCCGAGGTATTTGATGGACATCTGGGCGTCGTCAACCAGCTCGCTCTCAGGATAGCTGTCGATAAGTCTCTGGAATGCCACATGGGCTTTGGCCGTATCGTTGAGTTGGCTGTCGTAGACATAAGAACCTAGCAGGAACAGACTCATAGGTGCCCATTCCGACTGCGGATACTGTTTCACCAACTGGTCACCGAGTTTGATACTCTTGTCGGCATCTTTCAGAAACACATTGATTTCCATGGCACGATAGAGCCATTGGGCAGCCGCCGAATCGTCGGGATGCTGTTTCACGAAACGGCAGTAGGTATCTGCCACCTTAGGTGCCTCGGCCTCATTGACGGTCTGGTCTGCATTGAACAAGGAAGCCTCGGCCGTCTTCAGATCTTCTTGGGTCACTTCTTTTCCGCCACAAGCCATCATACCGATAGCCATCATAGCGAAAAGCATTACTTTCAGCGTGTTTTTCATAGTATTATTTTATCTGTGTTTTTTCTTATGCGGGAAAATCATACGGTAGTCCACATCGCATTTGCCTTCGGAGATGGCGCGCAGCTTGCTCTGCAACAAGGTCTTACGCAACGGTGCGATACGGTCGACATGGACATGGCCTTCCAGGTGGTCGTACTCATGCTGGATAATACGTGCGCGGATGCCTTCGAAGACGTCCTCATGCTCTTGGAAGTTCTCGTCGAGATACTTGATACGGATCTTGTCGGGACGCATCACCTCCTCGTAGATATTGGGTAGGCTAAGGCAGCCTTCCTTGAAAGGCACCATGTCGCCAAAGGTCTCAATCATTTCAGCATTGATGAACACCTGCTTGAAATCCTTGGCATCCGGATAATCGGGATAGAAGGGGTTGCTGTCGACAAGGAACAGACGGATAGACTTGTTGACTTGAGGGGCGGCCAAACCGACGCCTTCAGAATGTGCCAAAGTCTCCCACATATCCTGCAACAGGGTTTCCAACTCGGGATAATCGGGAGTGATGGGCTTGGCGATAGCTTTCAGCGTGGGGTGTCCGTATGCTACTATGGGTAAAATCATCTTTAAAATTGATAATTGATAATTGACAATTGATAATTGGGTTAATTCCTCGTTTTGATGGATTCCATATAGGATTGGAGGATGATGGTGGCGGCAATGGTGTCGACAAGTTCCTTGTCCTGGCGACGCGACTTGCTGAGGCCTGCATCAATCATGGTTTGGTGTGCCATCACCGAGGTGAAGCGCTCGTCGTAACGGACGATGCTCATGTCGGGCAGCAATTTCTTCAGGCGGTTGACGATGGGCTCGATGTATTTCGAACAGTCGGAAGGGTTGTTCTTCATGTCCTTAGGCTCACCTATGACAATACGCTCCACCTCTTCGTGCTTCACATAATCGAGCACGAAGTCGACAAGCTTATGCGACTCCACCGTCGTCAGCCCGTTTGCGATGATCTGCAAAGGGTCGGTGACAGCGATGCCGCTGCGCTTGCGTCCCAAGTCGATAGCCATTATCCTTGCCATGTCCTTCTAATTAAGGTGCAAAGGTACACATTTTTTGCTTTCCAAGTCCCTAAAACAAAAAAGAGGCTCTCATGAGCCTCTTCCTTCTGGGTGGGAGATGGGATTCGAACCCACGACCCTCGGAACCACAATCCGGTACTCTAACCAGCTGAGCTACACCCACCATCTGTTCCGCATCTGCGAAATCGGCTGCAAAAATACTACTTTTTTCCAAAACGGCCACTAATTTCAAGCAAAATTTTCATTTTTTTCATTTTCACCTCGAAATCAGGGGCGAATTCCGTATTTTTGACGGCTCAAACGCAGACGCATCATGGATGGCAAGCCGACACAACAGCAATCCCCAAGGGCATTGGCTTGGAAACGATTCCGCAGCAACAAACTCGGAATGATTTCTTGTGGCTTTGTGCTCCTTTGGGCTTTCTTGGCCTTGTTTGCCTACCTCATCATCCCCGACAAGACGCCCAACGCCAACAGGCAGATCCTTGAAATCAGCACCAAGAAACCCGGTTTTGAGGTCGACATGCTGATGATTCCAAAAGAAAATCCCAACCCTAAAACGCCGTTTTTCCAGTTCTTGTTCAACGGCCGTCCCGACGATGTCATCTACTTGCCTTTCGACAGCATACACGTCGACGCTCAGGCCACTACAGTATATCTCTACCAATCAGAAGAGAGCGTAAACCAAAGAACAGAAATCATTGACAATCAAGAATTAATACAAGTCGGCCCTTCGGCAGGCTCAGGGACCTTTGCTTTTGATTCTGCGGAAGAAGCCGACGCCTATATCAGAAGCCATTGCGTAAAACATCGCAAGTTCCTTTTGGGCACCGACCAGTTTGGCCGCGACTTCCTCAGCCGTTTGGTCTTGGGCAGTCGCATCAGTCTCTGCGTAGGCTTCATTGCCGTGTTGCTCAGTCTGATGATCGGTATTGTGATGGGCAGTCTGGGCGGCTTCTTCCGTGGCAAAGTCGACGACGCGGTGGTGTGGTTCATCAACGTGGTGTGGTCCATCCCTACCCTATTGCTCGTCATCGCCATCACTTTTGCCTTGGGCAAGGGCATCGCGCAGGTGTTCATCGCCGTGGGGCTGACCATGTGGGTGGAGGTGGCGCGCATCGTCCGTGGACAGATTCTCTCCATCCGTGAGACCACCTTCGTAGAGGCAGGTCGTGCCTTGGGCTTCAAGAACCTGCGTATCATCTTCCGTCATATCCTGCCCAACATCCTCAACCCCATCATCGTGGTGTCGGCAGCCAACTTCGCCTCGGCCATCCTGCTTGAGGCAGGCTTGAGTTTCTTGGGCATCGGCGTGCAGCCTCCCATGCCTTCATGGGGCAGCATGATCAAGGAAAACTACGCCTTCATCATCCTCGACGCGGCCTATTTAGCCATTCTGCCTGGCATCGCCATCATGCTCTTGGTACTAGCCTTTATGCTCATCGGCAACGCATTGCGTGAGGCTTTGGACGTGAAGAACTAAGTTTTTTACACCTTATTAAATAAATTGTTGTATCTTTGCGCCCTCAAAAACGCAACCACATGCGCGGGTGTGGCGGAATTGGTAGACGCGCTAGACTTAGGATCTAGTTTCTCACGAAGTAAGGGTTCGAGTCCCTTCATCCGCACAAGTTACAGAAAATCAATATATTAAAATGAACATCACACAAAGCAAAAAAGGAGACAACCTGATCTCCATCAAAATCAACGTTGAGAAAGCAGACTACGAAGAAATGGTTGAAAAGACCTTGAGACAGATGCGCCACAAGGCCAATGTCCCTGGTTTCCGTCCCGGCATGGTGCCCATGGGCATGATCAAGAAGATGTATGGTGCCAGCGCAAAGATGGAAGCTCTGAACAACATCGTTTCTGATAACCTCAACAAGCATATCTTTGACAACAAGCTCGACCTGCTGGGTTATCCGCTCAACGATACCGAGCTGCAGCAGCCCACCGACCTTGAGAAGGAAGACAACATCGATTTCTACTTCGAGGCTGCCCTGCGTCCCGAAATCAACGTCGACTTCACCAACACGATGGTCGACTTCTACCATATCGTTCCCACCGACGAGGAAGTGGACAAGGTTATCGAAGACCTCCAACAGCGCAACCCCAACACAAGCCATCCTGAGACCGTTGGCGAAGACGATCGCCTCGAGATCAAGATCCGCGAAGCCAAGAACGGCAAGGAAGTGGAAGGCGGCTTCGAGAAAGACGGCGTCTACTTCAATATGAGCCAAATCAAGAACAAGACCCAACGCAAGAAATTCATCGACAAGGAAGTGGGTTCTGAGTTCGTCGTCAACTTCGCCAAGGTGTTCGGTTCGGAAGAGGAAGCTGCCAAGGTTTTGGGTAACGACGCCCCCGCCGCAAGCGACTTCAACATCATCATCGACGATGCCATCCGCAACGAGAAGCCCGAACTGAACGAGGAGTTCTTCGAGAAGATCTTCCCCAAGAAGGACATCAAGGACCTCGACGCCTTCAAAGCCGCTGTCAAGGCCGAGATGGAAAAGCAACATGAAGCCGAGACCGACCCCATCCTCTTCAACAAGATGATTGACGAGCTGGTGGCCGCCGTCAAGTTCGACCTGCCCGACACCTTCATGAAGCGTTGGATCGTCGAGAACAGCCAAGGCAACATCACCCCCGAGGACGTGGAGAAGAACTACGAGAAAGAATACGTGAAGGGTCTGCGTTGGCAGCTCATCGAAGACAGCATCGTGAAAGCCAACCCCGAACTCATCATCAAGGACGAGGAAGTGAAGGACTTCGTGCTGAAGCAGATCTTCCCTGGCATCGACTATGCCTCCCTCGAAGACGACATGAAGGCCAACCTCGACAAGATTGCCGCCAACTACCTCAAGGACGGCAAGCAAGTGGAGCAACTCAAGAACCAACTGGCCGACATCAAGATGACCGCCTTTCTGAAGGGTAAGATGAACATCAACTATACTGAGACCAGCCCTGCCGACTTCATGAAGAAGCTGGAAGGTGATGGCAAAAAGAAAAAGAAATAAACCAACACACCATGAATAACGAATTTTTCAAGTATGCGACCAAGCACGTCGGCCTGAACGCCCTCGGCCTTGAGCAGTACATCTCCAAGATCAACAACAGCGGCTACATCAGCCCTACCGTCATCGAGGAGCGCCAGCTCAACGTCGCCCAGATGGACGTGTTCAGCCGCTTGATGATGGACCGCATCATCTTCCTTGGCACCGCCATCGACGACTATGTGGCCAACATCATCCAAGCCCAGTTGCTCTTCCTTGAGTCGACCGACTCGAAGCGCGACATCCAGATCTATCTCAACTCCCCTGGCGGCAGCGTGTATGCCGGTTTGGGCATCTACGACACCATGCAGTTCATCAGCCCCGACGTGGCTACCATATGCACTGGCATGGCAGCTTCGATGGCCGCCGTGTTGATGTGCGCAGGCACCAAGGGCAAGCGTTCTGCCCTGCCCCACTCGCGCATCATGATCCACCAGCCCATGGGCGGCGTGGAAGGTCAGGCTACCGAGATTGAGATCACGGCACGTGAGATCCAGAAGCTGAAGAAGGAACTGTACGAAATCATCGCCAAGCACTCGGGCCAGACCTACGACAAGGTATGGGCCGACAGCGACCGCGACTATTGGATGACCGCCGTCGAAGCCAAGGAATACGGCATGATCGACGAAGTGCTCATCAAAAACAAACAAGCTTAATCTATGGCCAAGAAGTCAGGCGTTTGCGCGTTTTGTGGCAGAAAAGCCAGTGAGGTAAGGCTGCTCATCCAAGGCATCGATGCCGAGATTTGCGACAGCTGCGCCGAACAGGCCCATCTCATCGTCAAGGAGCAGTTTGGCGGGGAAAAGAAGGCGTATACCCCTTCGGGGATGACGCTCAAGAAACCCGCTGAGATCAAGGCTTTCCTCGACCAGTATGTCATTGGGCAAGACGAAGCCAAACGCACACTGGCAGTAGCCGTCTACAACCACTACAAGCGCATCAGCCAGAAGGTGGAGGCCGACGAGGTGGAGATCGAGAAGTCGAACATCATCCTCGTGGGTGAGACCGGCACGGGCAAGACCCTGCTGGCCCGCACCATCGCCAAGATGCTCAATGTGCCTTTCGCCATCGCCGACGCCACCGTGCTCACCGAAGCCGGTTATGTAGGCGAAGACGTGGAGAACATCCTCGTCAAGCTGCTGCAGGCCGCCGACTACGACGTGGCCGCCACCGAACGTGGCATCGTCTTCATCGACGAGATCGACAAAATCGCCCGCAAGAGCGACAACCCCAGCATCACCCGCGACGTGTCGGGCGAAGGCGTGCAACAAGCCATGCTAAAGCTGTTGGAAGGCTCGATCGTCAACGTGCCGCCACAAGGCGGACGCAAGCACCCCGAGCAAAAGATGATTGCCGTCAACACGAAGGACATCCTCTTCATCGCCGGCGGCGCTTTCGACGGCATCGAACGCCTCATCGCGGCCCGTAAACGCACCAACGTGATTGGCTACGGCACCGGAGGCAACGAGGCTATCGACAAGGACAACATGTTGCAATACCTCTCACCTGCCGACCTGAAGAAATTCGGCTTGATTCCTGAGATCGTAGGCCGTATGCCTGTCATCACCCACCTCAACCCCTTGGACAAAGACGCACTGAAACGCATCCTCACCGAGCCTAAGAACGCCCTGGTGAAGCAGTTCCAAAAGCTCTTTGCCATGGACAAGATCAACTTGGTCATCAAGGACGAGGTGCTCGATTTCGTGGTTGACAAAGCCATCGAATTCAAGGTAGGCGCACGCGGACTGCGTTCCATTATGGAGGCCATCCTTAACGACGCCATGTTTGAGATGCCTTCCGACATCAAGGCGACAGAGCTGGTGGTCGACCGCGCCTATGCCGAGGCCAAGATCGAGAAATCGGGGTTGCAGAAACTCCATGTAGGCGACTGATTCTTCAATCAGTTTCTTCAAAAAAAGCATCGGGTTTCAGCTCGATGCTTTTTTTTGGCACAATACTTGCATATCCATGAACGTTGAACAATAGAAAAAAGTGAACGTCATGAAAAGAATAGTCTTAGTTGCCCTGATTGCCTTGATGAGCCTGACCGGTTTTGCCCAGATGATTTCCAAGGTCGACCCCACAAGAAAGAAAGTGGTGCTCGTCAAAAAGCAAGACGCACAGCCCAAGTCGTCGGTGGTCGACTTTTCGAATCCCACCGAACCCGACAAAGGCTCCGTGGTTTATGGCCGCATCGAAGAGAATGGCGATACCACCCTCATCGTATACCTGCCCGAAGTCGACATCGACCTGATGCAACGTTACCTGCAAATCATCGAGACGAACAAGGGACGCCGTCTGGCCAACAATGTGAAGAAAGTGTATCCTTACGCAAAGCTGGCCGGGACAAAGATGCAAGAGTATGACTCCCTCTTGGCCAACATCCCCAGCAAAACGGAACGCAACCGCCTGATGAAACAGGCCGAGACGGAGATCACCGAACAATACACCGAGGAACTGAAGAACCTGACCATCACGCAAGGCCTTATCCTCGTCCGCCTCATCGACCGCGAGACCGGCAACACCAGCTACAAAGTGGTTCAGGAGCTGCGCGGCAAGGTGCGCGCCTTCTTCTACCAAGGCTTTGCCCGCCTGTGGGGCTATAACCTAAAGACAGAATATGATCCCCAACATAATCCCGAAGACGATGAAATCGAGACCATCATGACCTTACTGGATCGCGGTGTGATTTAAAAGGAGGATATTATAATACTAAACGGTTTGGAGAGGGGCCTGCGAGGGCTCCTCTTCTTCGTTTTGCAAGTCGTCAACGTAGCCTTTCACCAGGTCAAAGCCTCTATAGACGTAGGGCACCGTCTCTTCGATGTAAGGATAGAGCTTGGATTGTTCCCTTACCTCAGGCTTCACAATGCCAATCAGCTGGAAGTTGTTGAGCACCATGACCATGATGCTGCAGAGCAGCACACCTTTGGCCATGCCAAACAGCGCGCCACCCAATTTGTTGAAAAAGCCCAAATTCATAGCCTGAATCAGCTTGGTCACCATCCTTCCAATGATATTCACTAAGATGACCAACAGGATAAAGGTAAGCACAAATGCCGTAGTGTTGAGGTATTTCGGATTGATCTCCATGAATTCCTTCAAATGCTCAGCAGTGAAGTCGGAGAAATGCATCGCGCCATAGATGCCCACGGCAAAAGCCAATAGGGTGACCACTTCAATAATGAGGCCTTTGCGGAAACCCTTGACCCCAAAAAGAAGCAGGATGATGGCGATGATGATATCCAGATAATTCATTTCGAATAGTATAGTATCATACGCTCAATGGCACGTTGACAGACAGGACAAAACTCATGGCCGTTGAAGGTCTTCATCAGGCAATCCATGTGGGGGCTGTAAACGCCCTCGGCCTCATAGCCTCCGCCTTCGAAGACGCCTATCGTGCTTTCATATTTCTTCTCACGCGGCGTCGGGACGGGGGTCTTCTTGTCCACCATATCCTTCCACTTCGCATCGAAGTCGACCAGTGTGGTGATATTGGGTTCCCAAGGCTCCAAGTCGTTGTTGTACATATCGCCGTAAGTGTCGTCATTGTAGTATTCGTCGGCCAAGCCCGCAAAGCCGTGCCCAAACTCATGGATGATGACATCGCTCGAGAAGCCATTGCTGCTGGCGCTGGAGCAGTAGAAATTATAAATACCGCCACCGCCATATTTCTCCGTGTTGATGAGGATGTATATCTGGTCGTACGGCACCTGACCCGCCAAGTCACGGATGTCGCGGTTGTCGGTGCTCATGCAATAACGTTCCGAGTCGAAGGTCCAGAAGCTGAAGCGCATGGCCGTATTCTTGTAGATATGGTCGCCAGGCATGGTGCAGCCGCTCTCCGCCGATGGCGCCATCACTCCACGGATATTGAAGCTCTCGCGATACCGGTCGTAAGGCGCATAGCTGAACATGCTCTTCACGAAAAAGTCGCAGTCTTTGATGAACTTGCCCATCTCGGCTTGGGTATAGCCTTCGGGAAGGATGACGATGTCGACAGCCTTGGTGATGTCTTTGTTGCCAATCCATGCCTCATAGACAGGCAAGTCAAGCTTGTCGTAGTCGCGAATGAAATAGTCCGAGGGGCTGACGCTAAAGCGCATTCCTTCCTTGAGTTCGCCCTCCCAGGTCTTGTAACATAAGGCAATATCAATCTTCACCTTGGGGAAAGGCACAACGACCGACTCGTCGAAAGTCTTGGTGACCTGCTTGGCTTCGTCAGTGGTCTGCCATTCGCCATAAAGATTCTGATAGCCTTTGGAGAACAAGAGATGGTCCGTTCCCGCCTCAAACACCTTGACGATATAGCTTCCGAACTCCAAGTTGTCGATGAGGTTGGTCTTCGAGCCACTCCAATAGGGCTCGTGAATGAGTTCCTTGAGCGAAAACGAAGTCTCCTTGCTGTTGCCTGTCAGGCAGTAGTCGACGCGCAAGGAGGATTCGCTGAAATAGGCATCAAACTGGGCCCAAGCCATCATGGGAAGCAGGGCAAGGAACAGTAACATTGTCTTTTTCATGACTAGATATTTTTTACAAAAGTAGATATTTTTTCAATACCTTTGCCACAAATTTGCGATAGATGCCGACGCCCTTGTTATCCATTAAAAACCTCCGAATCTCTTTCAAACATGAAAAAGAATGGGTCGAAGCCGTGCATGGCATCGACTTGGAGGTGTTTGCCGGCCGCACCCTTGGTTTGGTCGGCGAGTCGGGTTCGGGCAAGTCGGTAAGTTCGTTGGCCGTCATGCGCCTGCTGAACGAAAGAAACAGTCAAATCAAAGCCGATTCCATACGGCTTGGCGACGACGAGATCAAGGACTTCAACGAGAGTCAGATGGCAACGGTGCGTGGCAAACGCATCGCCATGATCTTCCAGGAGCCGATGACCTCGCTGAATCCTGTCTACAAATGTGGCTATCAGGTGTCGGAGATGATACTGCAGCATGAAGGCAAGACGGCCCTTCGACAGGCTCAGGGACCTGTGAGCAAGAAAGAAGCCAAAGAGCGTGTCATCAAACTCTTCAAGCAGGTGATGTTGCCTCGGCCGGAAGCCATCTACGACAGCTATCCACATGAGCTCTCGGGCGGACAGAAACAGCGTGTGATGATCGCCATGGCCATTGCCTGCCAACCTCAGCTTCTTATTGCCGACGAGCCCACCACGGCCCTGGATGTGACCGTGCAGCTCGAAATCCTAAAACTCTTACGCCAGTTGCAGGCCGAAACGGGGATGGGTATGATCTTCATCACCCATGACCTCGGCGTCGTGGCTGAGATTGCCGACGACGTGGCCGTCATGCACAATGGCGAGATAATGGAGCGCGGCACCGTACAGCAGATTCTCAGCCATCCAAAGCATCCTTACACTCAAGGTCTTTTGGCTTGCCGCCCGCCTATGGATGTGCGTCTCAAGCGGCTTCCCGTCGTCAAAGAGTTTCTTGACGGGCAATGGCAAGGTGGTAAAGAACAGATACTGAAAGACCTGCAAATCACCGACGAAGAGCGTCAAGCGCATCTCAAGCAGCTATACAGCCATTCGCCCATACTAAAAGTGGAGCATCTTCAAACATGGTATCCCTTGCGTAAAGGCGTGTTCAGCCGTGTCTACGGCCATGTGAAGGCTGTCGACGACGTAAGTCTCGAGGTCTACGAAGGTGAGACCCTCGGCCTCGTTGGCGAGTCGGGCTGCGGCAAGACCACCTTAGGCCGCAGCATCCTGCGTTTGGTTGAGCCTACAGGCGGCAAAGTGTGGTTTGACGGCATAGAAGTAACCGCATTGAAAGGCCAAGCCTTGCGCGACTTCCGAAAACAGGCACAGATTGTATTTCAAGACCCCTACTCTTCTCTCAACCCACGCATCACTATCGGAGAAGCCATTGCCGAGCCCATGCAGGTGCATGGCATCGAAAATGATGCTGGCAAACGTAGGAATGCGGTATGTGATCTGTTGGAACAAGTGGGACTTCAAGCCGAGCATTATGATCGGTATCCTCATGAGTTCTCGGGCGGACAGCGGCAACGCATCTGCATCGCGCGCGCTTTGGCGGTGAATCCACGTCTGGTCATCTGTGATGAGTCGGTATCGGCCTTGGATGTGTCAGTGCAGGCACAGGTCCTTAATCTGCTCAACCGTTTGAAAAAAGAACGAAATCTTACCTATATCTTCATCTCGCATGACCTCAGTGTAGTTCGCTTCATGAGCGATCGTGTGGTGGTGATGTATAACGGGACGCCCGTTGAGAAGGAGGATGCCGACCAACTCTTCGAGCATCCACAGAATGCCTACACCAAGAAGCTGATTGCCGCATTGCCCGGGCGAGGCATCCACGAGACCTATTGAATCCCAAAAGACAAAACGAAGAAAGGCAACCCAATTGGGTTGCCTTTCTTGTTTTTATCGGTGCTGTAGAGACGGTGTGCACACCGTCTCTACATTAACCGATTGTCATTTATTGCATGACAGTGACGCGCTTGACGGTCACACCGCTTTCAGTGTAGACGCGGACCATGTACATGCCGGCAGTGAACTGTGACATGTTCATGACATACGTGTCTTCGCTGACTTCGGTGTCGTAGACCACCTGGCCGAGGACGCTCACCACGGTGATGCGGCTCATACCAGCAGCCTCGATCGTCACGTTGCCCTTCGTCGGGTTAGGATACAGGGCCACGTTGTCGCTGTTCTCGTTGACGGCATCGACGCTGGCGGTCACATAGTTGTGAGTCGGGTCGTCGAAGGCCGGAGCGGGTTCAGACTCGCAGTCGTTGTCATACAGGGCACGGACCTGGTAGTAGTAGTTGCCTGCACCAGGAGCGTCGACGTACTCGTAGTAGGTCTGACCCTCGACGTAAGGCACCGAGCCGATCATCTCGTAGGTCTCGTTGTCGGTCGAACGGTAGACGTTGTACTGTACCAT